>JADMIO011507030.1_pt1 | contig 58791 bp, 70 predicted proteins | sample 8958161 | NCBI WGS metagenome assembly JADMIO01 (sample SAMN16585339, study PRJNA669376) | soil metagenome | isolation source: Crop rotation soil | place: USA: Cullars Rotation, Alabama | collected 2011
GACCCGCCGTTCGATCTGAAAGACGAGCGGCTGCTCCATTACGACTTAGGCGCCAGATCTATCTTTCGGGGTGACAACGTCCGCAGCCTCTTGGAGATGATTGAGGGTGTCCGCAAGATCGAAAAACGCGAGGTCGTGTTCGATCCAACATTGTCGCCGCTCGGCGTTTCGGCGGTAGAGCCGTCGTATTCATTGAGAAACGAGACCAATGCTAATGCGGCCTATTGGCTCGATCTAGTAAGAACCACGCGCCAGCGGCTGCTTCTGGCCGGTATCGGCTTTACCGGCTGGAGGGGAATTCCGGGAATGCGGGAAGCACTCAAACACACGGCAGCATCGGGCTGCGACGTTCGAATCCTCACGATGGATGTGCAAAACCCGGCTTTTGCCGGCATGCTTAATCCCAATGTCACGGCCGCCGATCCGGCAGGTCAGGCCCACGGCATCGACGAAACTCGATCCTGGTTCAAGGGGGCGATCGGACAGGCTGCGGCGGTGCGTGCATTGCGGAACGGAATGCTGTTTCAGCAGATCATCGTTCACGACGACAAAGCGCTTGTGTCGCCGTACCTTTATTCGGCGGGTACAGGCTTTAGCCCTTGCCTGAAGCTCGACAACAGTTGTCCCGCCTTTGGATCATTCCTGCACGAGTTCGAAGAGCTGTGGAATTCCAATGCCTAAAATTAGCGCCCACGCACATACTGTGTGAGGCATTTCAGTCCCTGACACGACGCTCGGTATGATGCAATCCAGCCGGACTTTGCCGCGATCCCAACTCCTTCGGAGCAAAGCGGACGGCTCGCCGTCTTCATTAAGGGCGCTCATGACCCTGAACAGACGCGCTGAAGCTAAGCAGGGTGCAAAACGAGCAGACACAAACGGTACTCACTGCGCGGAAGCGTTGCTCGGCCGGTGCGCAAAGCGTGCCGTTTTCTCTTCGCATTTGAGTTAGGAGCACCATCATCTGAGCTAGAAAGGGCGCGTGCTCTGTCAGCCAATTCCTCGTGGCCATAGCCTCAAGCTCCGCAACAAAATCCTTCGCGATGCGCGCTTCTTGCTGGGGGAGTCCGCTCTGGGTCAACAGCGCAGGATTGGGTCTGCTTGCAACAGGGGGGCTCTCGCCCCGATTGCCGACATCGGTACCGACATCGCCCTGCGACGTTTCGGGTCATGAGCAGCCGCTCGTGCCGCACAGCGCAGCATCCGTGTACCACTCTTATTTGGACCTAATCAGTAGCAATGCGCGCGCACGCGTCACCCAAGTTTCCTGCCTCGCCGAGGATTTCAACATACAAAAACGTCGAAGCCGATAAACGCAACGAAAGCGGCCCAAGCAATCGCCTTGGCTATCCGCACTGCTGATTCCCGTCGTTCAGCCGACACAGCAACCTCCCAATTTCCACTAGGAGGACGCGCCTCCCACTGGGAGAGAGGCGCGCCCCTGGTCGCGCCTGGACAGCTGTGCAGGGGGCTGCCTCACGCGAACCATCATAAATTCTGGTCCCTCTAATTCCAGTTCCACTCCCCACCGACGCGCCTGTTCCTACACGTCGCGCCGCGCGAAGGAACGGGCAATGACGCAAGGACTCCAAGGTGAAATCGCTCAAGGACCTGCGCGACGTGCAGATCACGGTGACGTGGCATGCCGGTACCTTCTATGCCGCGATCGAGGTGTTGGAAGCCGCCGGCGTAGCGTTCGACGAGATCAAGCGCTCCACGACTCGATGTCCTCGGCAGCCAAGCACATTTGCTCCGCAGGTCGCGGAAATATGGGACACCTTCTCTTCGAGCGTGTTCGCCATGGCCGTTCCCAGAGCGGAACCGGTGGTAAAGTACCCGCGTCAGGAATTTGATTTCAGCAAGGTTGGACCGTGCCGGCTGATCTGCAAAGTGTTTTTCGGGTAGAGTTACTCGCGCGAGTCTACTTGACGCGCTTCCACGTAACTTCAGCGGTACCGCCGATCGACGCCGGCAAGCTCCAGGTGAACTGGTCCGCAGTGAAGGCGCTCACGTTGCGCTTCTGGTTAGTGCCAGTCCAATTCGGGTAGCTGCTGCCCTCAACCTTAAAGTCAATTTCCTTATTGGTAACGGAATATGTGCCGTAAAGGGCGATGGCACCCATCACCGCCGCTTTGTTTTCTTCAGCAGTCCCTTGAGCGCGATTGTTCGATGCGAATTTCGGCGTCTCCGGATTGACATTGATGATGGCGAAACGGCCACTTGCATCAAATATTGCCAAGCCTGTTCCCTTGGGACCGAAGACATCGACCCGGGTCCCGTCCGAACGAATGTTGACGTTTGACACATTAGTCCAGGTCCCTACCAGGTCCTTGCTGGTCTGAGCTGTCGCAGAAGAAGGCAGAGCACTAGTCCCGACGCCAGCGAGAACCAGGGCAATCGAATGCACGTATTTCATTTAGTCCCTCCCAGAGGATTGAGTTTAGTTGCGCCAAGATCGTACTGGCTTGAATTTTAGGTTGCAAGGAGAGGGGCCGCAGAATGGTCGCGACTGGGAGCGGAGCGGTTATGGACCAGCAAGGCCTTGCAAGCACGACGGCTTTTATTATTTCGTATGGGGCGGGGTTCAGTTCCCGGAACAGGTGTCGCCATGCGAGCTAAGTGCGACAGTACGGAACGCCTCCAGGTCGAAGTGCCTCCTGACCTCGAGGCCGAAATAGACGACCTCTTTTTAACGGCGCTACGCACTGCGGGCAGTGAAGCAGCGGCTACACCAAGCATCATTCCGCGAAGCCGTCATCAGCGCCTATAACGGCCGTTGTGCGCTGTCGGGGTTGCCAGAATCAGTATTGCTGGATGCAGCGCATATCATCGCGGACAAGGATGAACGCTTTGGTCAGCCGGTCATACCGAACGGCATCCCGCTTTCGAAGATTCATCACGCTGCGTTCGACGCTCATCTTATCGGTATAGACCCTGACTACCGACTGCACGTGTCCGATCGATTGCTTGGACAGTATGACGGCCCCATGCTTGAAGCTCTAAAGCGGCTTAACGGCGGAACAATACACTTACGGGGACGCCTCAAGGACCATCCTGATCGCAATCGGCTCGCGCTGCGTTTCGAGCGGTTCAAGGCGGCGGTGTGAGATGGCATCATTTGTCCGGTACATTGGTATCGACTATTCCGGCGCTCAGACGCCAACTGCGAGCTTGAAGGGCCTACGTATCTATGTGGTCGAGCGCGATGCGCTGCCCGCCGAGGTACACCCGCCGCCGTCACCCCGGAAATACTGGACGCGGCGCGGCATTGCCGAGTGGTTGGTTGAGAAGCTGGCCGAGGACATCGCGACGCTGGTTGGTATCGACCACGGTTTTTCGTTCCCGCTACGGTATTTCGAGGTGCATCGCCTCGCGCCTGACTGGCCTGCGTTCCTGGATGATTTCCAGCGCCATTGGCCGACTGACGGGGACGTCTATGTCGATTTCGTCCGCGAGGGCGTGCTCGGTAATGGCGCAGCACGCATGGGCAACCCTCGTTGGCGACGCTTGACCGAGGAGCGCGCCCGAACTGCGAAATCCGTCTTTCATTTCGACGTGCAGGGATCGGTAGCAAAATCCACTCATGCGGGAATTCCGTGGTTGCGATTCATCCGCCAGCAGCTCGGACCGCGTGTCCATTTCTGGCCGTTCGACGGGTGGGAGATACCTGCCGGGCGTTCAGCTGTCGCGGAGGTCTATCCGTCGCTATGGAGCCGCAGCTTCGCCCGAGATGGCCGCGACGGCGATCAGCACGATGCCTATTGCATCGCCGCGTGGCTATCGCGCGCCGACCGCAATGGCACCCTTGCCACGTTCCTGAAACCCGAATTGACGCCGCCCGAAAGGACATTGGCTCGGGTGGAGGGCTGGATATTGGGTGTTCCCGGCCTGATCCGAGTGCACCGTTTGGATAGCGAAGCGACGTCACATTAGAATTGTGAGCTCCCGAATGGCCCGGTGTACGACGCAGCGCTTTCCGTACTGTGATCCGAAAAACGTTTTGCACAATCACTTGCGTTGGAACCCAGTAGCTCCCGCCCTCCCAAGTGATTCTTGCGAAAGGTGTGGAGGTCGCACTTGCGGAAAACGAATCCAGATCAATGACTTACGAGTTCCGTACTAAATTCGCGCAGTCGGGAGGTTCGGAGACAAACGACCGGAGAGAATAAATTTCGAGTCTTGCCCAGCGAGTGGTAGTCTGGAGGTTTGCTCGCGAAGCCGGTGTTTATTGGGCGTTCTAGCGCCCGCGAAGTCCCGAGAGAATGTTGGTCGCCTGAGAACTGGCGGAGGGAGTGCGACTGGGATCCAATGGTCTCCTAATTTGGTGTGACCGAATTTCCACATGGGAGTGCGACCGGGATCCAAATCATGCATTGAAAAGACGGCGGAATTCGCGTCAGAAAGGTTTTGCATGTCACTCGGTCGAGGGTCCAACTCTTAAGCGTCGCCGAACCAAGTGCGCCGTGTCCGTCGTCGCGGCGAAAGCCTCGAAAATGCCTCGAAGGCGCCCGATGGGCTCACTGCCGTTGAGGGCCTATTCCGCTTTTATTCCGGCTGCCTTGATGATGGGCCACCATTTTTCGATTTCGGCTTTTTGCCACGCGCCGAGCGCCTCCGGCGTCTGCTGTTGGCGTGATGGAATGTCTTGACCAAGATCGGCAATTCGATTGCGTACCAACGGATCGGCAAGAGTGCTCACCACAGCGGCATTCAGCTTGGCGATAATCTCCTTTGGCGTGCCTTTAGGTGCCCACATGCCGCGCCAGACGGAAATATAAAAGCCGGGAAGGCCGGCTTCGTCGACGGTCGGAATTTCGACTGCTGCGGCGAGACGCGTTGGGGCGGTAATGGCATAAGCCTTGATCGAACCGGAACGAACGTGAGGAATAGCATTGGCGGCCTGATCGAACATCAACTCGATCCGGCCAGCAATCAGGTCCTGCATGGCAAGACTGGCGCTCCGATAAGGCACGAATTGGAATCGGGTAGCGGTGATATTCTGGAACTGAGCGCCGCTGACGTGGGCAGCGCTTCCCGCGCCGGCTGTTCCTTGCGAAGCCTGATCAGGGTGCGCTTTCATCCAGCCGATCAGCTCCTGGAGGTTTGCGGCTGGTATGGTGTTGTTCGAGACAATGATCTGTGGGTTACTTGGCAGAAGCGAAATTGGCTCAAAGTCATTGAGAACGTCGTACGAAAGCTTGTAGATCGCGCCATTGAGGACGTGCGTGTCCCATTGGCCCATCACAAGCGTGTAGCCGTCCGGCGCCGCGCGTGCCACGCGGCCAACGCCGATGCTCCCGGCGGCGCCCGCGACATTCTCCACGATGACCGGTTGCCCTAGGGAGGATCTCACGCGCTCACCAAATAGACGCGCGAAGGTCGCCATCGGTCCGCCCCCTGCTGCAAACGGTATGACGATCGTAATGGGATGCGACGGGAAGACATCCGCCCGCGCGTCAGGACCGGACATTGCCATTGCAGCCACCATTAGGAAGGCCAAGGGTCTCATCTTCCTCTCCTAGCGAATCGGTTGCCGCCTTGACGGTAGTTCTTGAGATTTGCATGGCATAGAGCGAAGATCGAAAGAGTGTTTTTCACTGGCGAAAAGCCATGGAATGGGACGACCTTAAGCACTTCCTAGCAGTGGCGAGAACCGGCAGCCTCTCTGATGCTGCGCGTGCTCTCAAGACCAGTCCGGCAACCGTAAGCCGCAGAATTACCACGCTGGAAAGCCGATTGAACGCGAGGCTCTTCGACCGACAACAATCCGGCTATACATTGACTGACAGCGGCCAAGAGATCCGCCATCAGGCCGAAGAAGTCGAAGAGAACATTTTAGCGCTTGAGCGGACCGCTCTCGGGCGTGACCTCCGCATCGCCGGCAAAGTTCGTGTGGCGACAACAGGAGATATCGCGGCGCTTGTGATTGCGCCGCACATGGCGGGTTTTCGCAATCGCTTTCCGGAGCTCGTTCTGGAGATCGTCGCAAGCGCGGAGGTCGTCAACCTTACGCGCCGTGATGCGGATATCGCATTACGTACAGTCCGTCCCGCGCATGGCGACTTTACGATCCGTTCTGTAGGATCGTGGAACTGCGCTCTCTACGCTGCAAAAAGCTATGCAGAGGCCCGAAATCTCAAGCCGGGGCTCACCGACCTCTCGAGCGCCGAGATCATCACCTGGAATGAGGAAAACGCGCATCTTCGGGGAGGACCTTGGTTTGCCGAACACGCTCCCAATTCCGCAGTCGCATTCACGGCCAGCGCGAGACGCATTCACCACGCCGCGTGCAAGGCAGGCATCGGCGTCGCCATCTTGCCTTGTCTAGCAGCAGATAGCGATCCGCAATTGGTTCGTCTTTTGCCGCCTGAGCAGGTGATTTCAGTAGACCTGTGGTTGGTCGTGCACCGCGACCTGGCCCACACCGCGCGTGTCAATATCGCGATGGATTTTCTTGCGGATGTCAGCGCCAAAACGCGACATACGGAAGCGCGTACGCGCGACGCCCGTCTTCGCAGCCCACGCAAGCGACCACGCAGGAGGTGAATGGGTAGAAAGGGAAAGGCCACGCAAATTGGAAACCGAGCTTCTCCGGCACTTCCTCACGACATCGGCGCTTGGCATCGTCATTGCACCTAGCCGCGATTGCGCGACCGGGATTCAAATGTGCATTGAAAACAGAGTATTACTCGCCCATCCACTGCGAGTTCGGACGGTTGCCGCGTCGGACTTGGCCCAGGCCCGGTTTTAGTCTGGTTTGATGTTGGCTGTCCGGATCACCTTGGCCCACTTCTCAGTATCGGTAGCAATGATCTTACCGAATTCAGCTGGAGAGCTCACCAGAATAGCCGTGCCTAGCTCGGCAATCCTCGTACCGATCGCTTGATCGGCGAGAGCCGAGTTGATCTGGCGATTAAGCGTGCGGATGATTTCAGGATTGGTGTTCTTAGGGGCCCAGACGCCTTGCCAATTCGTTGAGTCGAAACCCGGTACAGTTTGGGAAACCGCAGGAATGTCCGGCAGAGTTGGCCAACTCATTTGAGAGGTCACCGCTAGCGCACGCAACTTACCTGCTCTGACGTGCGGTATCGACGAAAGCAGATCGCCGAACATAAGTTGCACTTGACCGCTGATCAGATCAGGTAATGCGGAGGGTTCGCCTCCCCGATAAGGCACGTGCACCATGTCGATGCCTGTCAGTATCTTGAACAATTCCCCACACATATGGAGGGTGGTGCCGCTGCCGCCCGAGGCATAGCGGCCTCGCGGGCAGCTTCGATGAAGAGCTGCGCCAATGGACTCAGCGTGCGGTTCCTCAGCGTGATAATACCAATCTGCCTGCGCGCAGTGGGGAGCTCGACGGGCAACACTTTTAGAGATCCATGCGTAGGAAAAAATCTCATTGTGTAGGCGGGAACAACCGCGAGAAAGCGTCCATTCGAGGCCAATCTGGTCTGTATATTGATTGCCGCGGCGTAGACTGTCGCGCGTGGAGGTTGGAGGCCGCTCGCGCGAAATGCCTCGACGACGAGCGCATCGAAGGCTGTACCAGGCGGTGGCCAGGTCCAGGGTTCTGCAACCAGTTCGGCCAGCTTGATCTTGCGGCGGCGAACCCACGGATTTTCCCTGCCCGCCACCACGACCAGCGGCTCTTCGAACAGGATTTCCTGATCCATATCCTCTTCCGCAGCGGCCCCTGACAATTGGGAGAATCCTAGCTCAATGCGACGTGCGCGCAGTTCTTCGAACAGCGCCAGCGTGCCTGCTGGCGTTATATGAAAGGCCACGCGCGGATACTGCAGCGTTAATTTTTCGACGACGGTCAGAACGATCCCTTCCGACACAGTCGGCCCTGCTCCGATGCGCAACTCGCCTGCGCCGGGATCGCAGAGGAATTCGATGTCCTGGACGCCTTGCCTCAGTTCATCGAAGACCGCGACGCTCCTTTTGAGCAACGCACGGCCATACCGGGTCGGCTCCACACCTTGCGGACTGCGGTCCAGAAGCCGCACCCCGACGCTCTGTTCCAGGTCCGCGATTGATCTGGAAATGGCGGATTGGGTGGTGTTCAGGAGCGCTGCGGCCTTGCCCATGCTCCCAGCCTGCGCAACAGCCATCAGCACGTGGATGTCGTGCAGCTTCATCCGGCGTCCAATGCGATCACTGAACTGCATCCCTGGCCATCGCTGTATGGCTATGACTGCATCATCAAATAGCATTACATGAGCATGACGGCATCCAGTATTTTCTTGCGGACGCCGTAGCGGCGCGAAGCATTGCACCACGAGGATTGTCGTGAAATTTCCCCGCCGTCGATTTCTAGAACTGGCGGCGAGTGCCGTTGCCCTTCCGGCGTGTTCCGCTTGGGCGCTAGCCTATCCGGCGCGGCCGGTGCGTCTGATAGTTGGCGTTGCGCCGGGCAGCGTGCCCGACATCGTCGCGCGTCTGATCGGGCAATGGTTGGAAAGACTCGGCCAACCCTTCGTCATCGAGAACCGGCCCGGTGGAGGCAGCAATATCGCCACCGAAGCAGTCGTGCGCGCGCCCGCGGATGGGCATACGCTTCTCCTAGTCGGATCGTCGAGTGCCATTAATGCGACGCTTTTTGAAACGCTCAATTTCAATTTTATCCGCGACGTCGCACCAATTGCGGGGATCGTGCGTGTACCCAACATTCTGGAGATCCATCCCTCTGTCCCGGCCAAAAACCTCCCCGAATTCATTGCCTATGCTAAGGCTAATCCGGGCAAGCTCAGCATGGCGTCAGCCGGCAACGGCACCATACCTCATATGGCCGGTGAGTTGTTCAAGATGATGGCCGGCGTTGAGTTGGTTCACGTGCCCTATCGCGGCGGCGCGCCCGCGATTACCGATCTACTCGGAGGACAAGTGCAGGTACTATTCCACGACATGTCCTCGATCGATCACATCAGAGCCGGCAGACTCCGTGCGCTGGCGGTGACTAGTGCGGCGCGTTTGGGGGCGCTGCCGGACATACCGACCGTGGGTGAGTTCGTGCCAGACTATGAGGCGAGTGCGTGGTTCGGAATCGGTGCACCAAAGAACACATCGACCGACATCATCGACCAGCTCAACAGAGCGGTCAACGCGGCCTTCTTCGACCCGAAGATCAAGGCGCGGCTTGCCGATCTAGGGACGATTTTCTTTGGGTCGCCTGCTGACTTTGGAAAGCTCATTGCCGACGAAACTGAGAAGTGGGCTAAGGTGATCCGGGCAGCAAACATCAAGCCGGAGTAATCTAGGGCCCGTTTGTATTTGCGCACGCGATGTCGTGAATCCGTCGGCGAAAATAGCATCCCTCGTTCGTCATCCGGCCGCGGATCGTCATTGGCCAAAACTGGCTCTCAACTGTCACTCGGGCTTCAGCCCGGCCGCGCTTACGATCGGGGGCCATCTTTTCGCCTCGGAGGCAAAAAAAGCCTCGACCTCGCCTTGTGGCTTGATCATCACCTCGAAGCCGAACTTCGCAAACGTCGCGGCGAGTTCGGCCGAGCGAAGCGCCTGATTGATGGCGACGTACAACCTGTCGACAACAATAGGAGGCGTTCCGGCTGGTGCAGAGATTCCGGTCCAGTTATCCGGATTAAAGGACACTTGGGGGAATCCGCTCTCGGTCGTGGTCGGTACATTCGGCAGATCCGGATTGCGCATGGCCCCCGTAACAGCAATCGCTCTGACCTTGCCCTGCTGGATGAGTGGAAGCAGCGTTGCGGTAGTGCCGAAATTCATGTCGATTCGCCCTCCGAGCATATCGGTCACCGCCTGTGCCCCTCCTCGGTATGGCACGCTGGTGATGTCTACGCCTGTCACGTTCTTGAGGGTCTCGCCTAGTATCTGTGGCGGGGTCGAAAGCCCGAACCCAAATGTCACCTTCCCCGGATTTGATTTGGCGAAGGCGATCAATTCTGGAACGGTTTTTGCTGGGAAGTCCGGCCGTACGACCAGAACATGGTTCCACTGAGCAAGTGTCGCGACTGGAGTGAAACTTTTGACGGGGTCGTACCCTGGGTTTGTCGCGAGGCCGAAGTAGTGGCCGTTACTCATCAGCAATAACGTGTAGCCGTCAGCATCGGCCATCGCTACGGCCTTCGCGCCGATGGACTGGCTTCCTCCCGGTCGATTTTCGAAGACCACGCTTTGGCCAAGACGAGCTTGTAGCTGCTCCGCGACCACTCTGCCCAAGGCATCGACCGGGGACCCCGGCGTATTCGGCGAAACAATCTTGATCGCGCGGCTCGGATACGTTTCAGCGTGAACGCCGCCTAGCGCCAGCGCAAGGCTCCCCACCATTAGTGCTGCAACTGCCGCTTGATTTCGTGACACCGTAGCCTCCGTCGCGTGTTTATCGGTTGGTGCTGTTGAGCTCTCTCATGAAACCACTTTCCGCTCATAGCGAGGTAGCTCTAAGATAGAATAACCTTATGCTAAAGCTGCTATAGGGAAGATCTCATGGACTGGACCGACCGCATCGGCAGCCGCCTTAAGCTCCGTGATCTTCATATTTTGCTTGCTGTGGTCGAACGTAGAGGGATGGCCAAGGCTGCCAGACACCTCGCCATCTCCCAACCGGTCGTTTCCAGAGCGATTGCCGACTTGGAGCGCGGGCTGGGGGTTCGGCTTCTCGATCGCACGCCGGAGGGTATCGAACCAACGGTCTACGGCCGAACGGTGCTTAATCGAGGCCTCGCCGTGTTCGATGAGCTTCGTGGAAGCGTGAAGGATATCAAGTTCCTCTCCGACCCCGACTCGGGCGAGCTGCGGGTCGGTAGCAGTCCGGCGATCGCGGGCGGATTGGTGGCGGCAATTCTAGATCGGCTCTCCGCTCAGCGGCCAGGGATCGCTTTTGAAGTGAAAGTTGCCGACGAGGACTATTACGAATTGCTTCGCAAGCGCGATGTCGACTTGATGATGGGACGGCTGTCGGCCGAAAAAGAAGACGATGTGAATGTCGAAGTCCTCTTCCAAGACCTTCTGTATGTCGTGGCCGGCATTGATAACCCATGGACCCGGCGGCGCAACGTAGCTTTAAAGGATTTGGTACATGAGCCATGGACGATGCCACCGCTCAATTCTAACGTTGGTGCCCTCATGGTGACCGCTTTTCGAGCGAGCGGGCTCCCGGTACCGCACCTCGCTGTGGCCGGGTACAATCACGTGCAGACCGCTCTTGCCGGGGCCGGACGTTTTCTGACGATCCTTCCTGGGTCATTCTTGAGGTTCAACGGGCACCGTCTCGGCCTCAAGGCTCTGCCCATTGAACTGCCGCTTCCGCCTCGTCCAGTCGGAATTGTGACTCTGAAGAATCGCACCGTGAGCCCGTTGGCGCAGATTTTCATTGACACCGCGCGTAAGATGTCGAAACCGCTGTCAGCGGTCCAGAATATAAGCCTCAGAAGGTAAGATAAGTCGTTTAACGACGATATGAGGACGACATGCTGAGAGACGATCGCAGTGAAGGAGAACGGCAGCCCAGCGGGACACGCAACGTCCTCGGCGAGCAGCTTGATCTCTGTTCGATGGCCCCTATGACAGGCTTCTTTCGGGATGGATGCTGCAATACCAGTCCAGAGGATGTGGGCAGCCATACGGTCTGCGTGGTCATGACCGCGGAGTTTCTCGAGTTTTCCAAATCTCGTGGAAATGATCTCTCGACTCCGTTGCCTGCATTTGGTTTCCCCGGTCTCAAACCGGGCGATCGCTGGTGTCTTTGTGCACCCCGCTGGCAGGAAGCCTTCGATGCAGGTAAAGCGCCGCGAGTCGTATTACGGGCTACTCACCAAGCCGCTCTGAACTTTTGCGCGCTGGCCGATTTAAAGCGATATGCAATCGACTTGGCGTAGTTCATCGGTGGGCGCAGGATAAATGGCGTAGTCAGTATCGAATAGGTGGAATTGCTGCGCCTCGTTTCGTACTCCGCCACGAGTCCAGCCCTTCACGAGCCGATCGTGTTTCAGGGATGGCACGCGTGGGATTTCAACCACGCACTGTTTCGCGCTCGCGGACGACCTCTTCCGCGCGCTTGTCGGCTCGAAGCCCCAGATAGACGGGATGGCGCATTTCGCCAGAGTTCGTCCACTCGGTAAATTTCACTTCGGCTACTAGGGAAGGCCTTACCCAGGTCGTAATAGCTTCGTCCCTAATTTTTTTTCGAAATGGAGATATTGCAGTCTTCATTTTGATCAGCCGGCCATGCAGTTCTCTGAGAGTCCGATGGCTAAAGCCCGCACCTACGTGACCGATGAAACGCCATTCCTTTCCCTCGCGTAAGGCAAGCACCAGTGCTCCGAAACACGGTCGCGTCCTCTTGGGAGCTGTAAAGCCGGCAATGACGACTTCCTGCCGTTTCGACGTCTTGATCTTCAGCCACTGATCCGTTCGGACTCCCGACAGGTATAGGCTATCGGCGCGCTTAGCCATGATCCCTTCTAGGCCGTTGCGCTCTGCCTCGTGGAAGAATTTTGTGCCGAAGGTAGCGCGATGCCGGCTAAACGCGATCAGTTTGTGCTTTGGCAAAATGGCTTTGAGACGGCGCTTCCGCGCGATCAGCGGAAGACTGCGTAGATCGGTCCGGTCCTGAAACATTAGATCGAACGCGTAGTATCGCAGCTTCGCTTGGTGGCGACGCGCATTCTGGAGGAGCTGGAAATGTGAGAAGCCGTCGCTGCCGATAGCCACCAATTCGCCATCGATCACTGCATCGCGCTTTATGCCTTCCAACGCTTTGGCCACTTCGATGTAACTGTGGCTGATGATCGTGCCGTTGCGGCTGTAAAGGGTGGCCTCACCGTCCTCAATTGTTGCGACCATACGGAAGCCGTCATACTTGTCCTCGAATAGCCAGTCCTTCCCGTCGAACGGTGCATCGATGAGAGTGGCGAGCATTGGCTGGAGACGCTTGGGCAGTGTTGAAGTACGCGCCACGATCACGAGTTCCGTTGGAGAAGGTTGGTATTAAACATGCAAGGAGCCTGAAGGGGATGACACTCATGTTATAGAGCGCGAGTCTTTCGGGCTAGACAGCGCATCGTCATTCGGCACCCAGTCACCTCAGGTTCCAACTGAATTGAAACTGGAATCGTGGATGCCTAATCTTCCGCCACGCATCTTCCTGCTCTCCCCTGCGCGGCTCGACGGCAAACGCGCGCACCTTCTCTTCCATCCGGTGACAATGTTTCCGGTGGCGCGCGCCTTGCATTCGCCGGCGGGAGCAACCATTAGCGAGATTTTCACCTTTCTGTCAGGCCTATACGGGGTAAGTTAGCCTACGCCGAAGCGTTCGCGCGGCCGCCGAAAGGGCTACAATCAGGAGCGTTCGTGATCACGCCAAACCGGGGGCTTCTGATTCCTTCAGCTCGGATTACGCTCGACGAGCTCGCGGACCTCGCAAAGACTGACATCGACCCGTGTGCCGAGGCGTTTCGCAGTCCGCTCCAGCACGATGCTAAAGCGCTCGCGCGAAAGATCGGCACGGGGGGCGAGCCTGTTCTGCTTGGCAGCATCGCCACACCAAAATACGTAGATGTGCTGCTCTCAACCTTTCCGCAGGAGCTACTTTTTCCCACTGAGTTCGTGGGTCGTGGCGACATGAGCCGTGGGGGTCTTATGCTCCGCGCCCTCGATGCTCAACTCGAACTCGCCTACGCACCGGTGCGCGGAGCTATCCGACGAGGGGTCCGGCCGCCCAAACTACCTCCGCGGTCGACACGACCGTGAGTACTTGGGACTATCGCGGATTGAACGGCAACTCGTTATGGCTCGGCCCCCTCGAATCTGGCGACAGACTTGAAATGTGTCCGCCGGCCTTGAAAGTCCCACGAGGCGGAAAGCCGCTAATCAAAAGCAAACGTAAATCATTTGCCAAAGGCATACCGGAGCTCAATCAATAGGCCCTCAACTTTTTCTGGGTAATGGCTTTGCGAGTTCGCGGGCGGCTTGGATGAACAGTTCCGCAAGCGGACTGAGTGTCCGATTTCGTAGCGTAACGATCACAGTCGATCGCTGTAGATTGGGCATTTTAACTGGCAATGCCTTGAGCTGCGGATACTTGCCCTCTGACGTCAAGGCGTAGCCTGCGAGCATTGTTAGAAACCGTCCAGTTGCGAGGAGCCGGTTCCGAAGATTGAGCGATACGGCGACAACGGAGGCTCGCGGCGGCTCAAGCCCGCTGGCCCGGAATGCTTCCAACGTAAGGATCCCGGGGCCACTATCCATTGGGGGTAGCGCCCAGGGCTCATTGACCAGTTCGGAAAGCGCAATTTTCCGGCGCCGCGTCCATGGACTGTTGGCCCCGGCCGCCACGACCAGCGAATCCTCGAAAAGGTGCTCCACCACGAACTCTTCCGATGGGACCTCTGTTATCCCCGACATCACGAGTTCGATGTTCCGTGCTGCAAGGTCGCGGTACAGCCCGGACAACTCGCCGGTGGCCACATTGAACACCATTCGTGGAAACTTTTTTGTGAGACGGTCGATGATCGAGAACGCCGGGCCGGCCGCGGTGACCTCCGTACAACCCAATCGCAGTTCACCCCCGTTGGGATCGGCCAGGAACTCGATGTCATCAATACCTTGTCTGAGTTCCTGGAAAGCGGCGTGGCTGCGAGCAAGCAACGCACGCCCGTAGATCGTCGGCTCTACCCCTTGTGGACCACGATCTAGCAGTCGGAAACCGACAGTGTGCTCAAGATCGGCAATCGATTTCGAGACCACCGGGATGGAAACCGCCAGATCGCGGGCCGCCTTGGTCATGCTGCCCGACTGCACCACCGATTGAAGGACATGTAAGTCCCTCAGCTTGATCCGCCGTCCGATGCGGTCGGCCCAGCCCATGAATTCAACCCCTTAGCCAAACAGGTAAATAGATTACCAAAATCAGAGATTCCCGGAAAAGGAAATTTCATGCACCGTCATCCACGTCGCTCCCTGAGGTGTCCCATGGTCAAGAACAGTTTGATCGGCTTGCTCGTTGCAGCAACGAGCGCTATCTCGCCGATAGCCGCCCATGAGTGGCCGACCCGGCCGGTGACCATGGTGGTCCCATTCGCCGCGGGCGGCCCGGGTGACGTCTTTGCTCGAATCATAGCTCCGTCTATCTCCGAGCATCTCGGGCAACCGGTCATCATCGAAAACGCCGGTACGGGTGGCGGTTTAGCGGGCAGCCTTCGCGTCGCCAAAGCGCCGCCTGACGGCTATCGATTTGTCTACGGCAATATCGGCACGCATGCGCAGAGCCAGTCGCTTTACAAACACCCGCTTTACAATGCGGCCACCGACTTCGCTCCCGTCGCCCTAGTCACTGAAACTCCGACGATCCTTGCCACTCGGAATGATCTACCCGTTGTCAATCTTTCGGAGTTCGCAGTTTACACAAGAGCAAACCAGGCCAAGCTGCAATTTGCTTCTGGGGGCGCCGCGTCGCCTGCGCATCTTGCCTGTCTTTTGCTGAATGCGACGATCGGTGTGACTGTTACGCATATCCCCTACCGCTCCGGCGGACAGGCGATGCAAGAGATGATCGCAGGACGCGTCGACTACCAATGCTCGGGTAGCGCGGCAGTAATACCGTCCATTGAGGCCAAGCAGGTTAAGGCGATTGCCATCCTCAGCCGGGATCGTTCGGCTGCATTGCCCACCCTTCCATCCGCGCACGAACAGGGATTGACCAACTTCGATGCCGGCAGTTGGACCGCGTTGTTCCTACCGAAGGCCACGCCTGCCGAAATCGTTCGTAAGCTCAATGCCGCAGCCATTTCAGCTATGGAGAGCCCCCTTGTGCAGCGGCGCCTGCTTGAGCTTGGAGCCACCGTGGTCACGGCCGAGCGACGGACGCCCGAATACTTGCAGGAGTTTGTTGAGCGAGAAATCGCAAGGTGGGCCGCTGCCATCAAGGATGCTGGTGTGGTCCTCGAATGAGTGGCGGCTGCCTAGTGATAACGTTCGCAGTGAAAGGCTCTCACTAATGCAACAGACCAGAATTTCCACGCTAAACATCAGAATCCTCGCCGCCTTCCTGAGCCTCAGCACTTTCGTATCGCGGCCGGCCTGCGCTGAGAATGCTGAAGACTATTTCAAGGGCAAGCAGATCACGATTGTTGTGGCGTATGGGAGCGGCACGTACGACCTCTATGCCCGCTTGATAGCGCCTTTCCTGAAGCGTCATCTGCCAGGACAGCCAACTGTAATTGTTCAAAACATGCCCGGCGCGGGAGGGGTCAAGGCCGCACGCTACTTGCTAGAAGTTGCCCCAAAAGATGGCACAACGTTGGGCGTGCTCGCTCAAACAATCGCATTCGATACTCTACTCGGTTTCAGCGAAGGGGTTGATGCCGGGCAATTCAATTGGCTGGGCCGAATCGGAACGAACGAAGAGGTCGGAGTCGCTGGCGGCCAATCGGGTATCCGCAACTTCGAAGATGCGCGGGCAAAAGAGGTTTCGGTCGGCGGCACCGGCGGTACGGCAAGCTCCACCGCGCTGCCATACCTTCTGACGAAACTAGCTAGCGCGAAATTCAAGCTCATTTCGGGCTACCGGAGTGCCAACGAAGCCCTCCTCGCATTGGAGCGGGGCGAGATCGACATGGTCGGCGCATTTGGCATGTCAGGTCTGGAAAGAATTGGCCCGAAGCTCACTGATGGCTCCATCAGACCAATCTATTTGAGCGCGCTGGGCCGCAATCCGCGATATCCGGACCTCCCGACCATCGGCGAGCTAGGACGTGATGACGAGGCCAAGCAAATCCTCGACTTGTTCGCCTCGAACTCCGCAGTCGGCCGTACGGTAGTGGCCCCCCCAGGCATCCCGCAGGCTCGCATCGCGGTACTCCGCGCCGGAATCGCCGCAGCCATGTCGGATTCGGCTCTTCTGACCTTCGCCGCCGAACGCAACATGCCGCTGGAGCCGGCCGAGAGCGAAGAGATCGAGGCCATCGTACGGAAAATACTGGCGACACCGCCCACGATCGCCAAGAAAGCGGCGGAAGTTCTGAACACCCTGAAAACCTCGCGGTAAATGTATGCAGAAGACCATGATCCCCCCTGATCACATTACCCAAATCGGCAAGGCGTTCAGGGCCAGCAAAGCCTTATTCAGTGCTGTCGAACTCGGCGTCTTCACAGCCCTTGCGAGTGGTCCGCGCGATTTAGCGGCACTCCAAGCCGAAATCGGCATTGCCGAACGAGGGGCGCGAGATTTTTTTGACTCCCTGGTCGCGCTGAAGCTCCTCCAACGAGACGAGGATGAGCGATATCGGAACACGCCTGAATCAGATCATTACCTCGACCGTGAAAAGCCAACCTATATCGGAGGAGAACTGGATCATTTCAACAAGCGTGGATACCCTCACTGGCATTCCCTGACCACCGCACTCAAAACCGGAAAGCCCCAAAGCCTGGCGAAGGCCGGGAACTACTTTTCTGATGTCTATTCGGACGTCTCGGTGCTTGAGACCTATACCGAGGGCATGACAAGTGGGGCAAGGCTGGCGGCGCCCGGCATCATTGCGCATTTCCCTTGGAATCGATATCGCACCTTCATTGATGTCGGCACGTCACAGGGCGGGCTGCCAGTGGAGATCGCCCGCGCGTATCCGCATCTTACGGGAGGCGGCTTTGATCTTCCCCCTGTGCGGCCGCGCTTTGAACGCTATGTGGAACGGAACGGCTTCTTCGATCGACTGCGATTTCATGCCGGAGATTTCTTGAGCGACCCGCTTCCCGAAGCGGAGGTACTAATTATCGGACGGGTACTGCACAATTGGGACCTCAACACGAAAAGGATGCTGCTTAAGAAAGCTTATAATTCCCTTCCAGCTCGAGGTGCGCTTATCGTGTATGAGCGCATGATTGATGACCAGCGTAAGGCGACGGTTTCTAGCCTACTCGCGAGTCTCAACATGCTCATCATGACTGAGGGTGGCTTCGATTATACCGCCGCCGACCTGATCAATTGGATGACCGAAGCGGGATTTCGCGACCTGCATATCGAAAGTTTAACGAGCGAGCTTTCGATGGCCGTCGGCATCAAATGATGGTTGCAGCTTTCTGTTCGCTGAGCCAGTGGAGCGGAGTCCGCTCCTGCGGAAAAGCCTCAACGCAGGCTTGCACCAAATTGCTGAACTGCGGCGAGCGAGGGGACCCCTCAAGATTAAGCGGTGGCCCCTGCCAGAGTGCCGCAATGGCGCTTGTCAATTGAAGGGGCGCCTCGGTCATTTGCTCCTACTCAGCTGGGCGACTATTGGCCATCGCTCGCGGTCACCGGCGGTGCGTCCCCCCTATCACAGCGCGAGCCGAAAATGGCCATTTGCGCCATTTGAGCTATTATAGCTATCTCGGCCTGTTAGTGCGGCACACGTGACCGCTGGCCATAATAAAAGGCGGGGTTAGTCCGCTATGCTCGGGGCCACATTACAATTTTGGATCGTTCAGGCATCGAGCAGGGTGCGTGCGAATGCTACGCAATAATTCGAGCCAAGACAGATCAATCGATGGGACCAAAGTGACCACGCTTTGATCGTTTGCGGGGTTGCCTTCGGTCTATTGCATCCGCGGACCTTCACTCACCGCCAATTTCTTGCGTACCTTCCTAAGCAGCGCAATGTCCGGTCTGCGACACCGGGTAAACGGTCGGAGTTTCAGATATTTAACGCCGATTCGGGAACGGAGGGACGCACCCCCGGTTATGTCAGGTGGATGGAGTAGTCCCTCTAGGGGCGAGAACCTCTCAGTCAGGCGGTGCGTCGATGGGCCGAGCGCTTCCCGGCCGAAGGCCAGTAGTGCTGGTGGTCGAGGATGAAAGCCTCGTCCGTATGCATGCGATGGAGATGGTTGAGGAGGCGGGCTTCGAAGCGATCGCCGCCTCGGATGCGGACGAAGCAATCCGAATTCTCGAAAGCCGCAACGACATCCGCGCCGTCTTCACAGACATCCAGATGCCTGGTTCCATGGACGGCCTGCGATTGGCCCATGTTGTGCGAAACCGCTGGCCGCCAGTGCAACTCATCGTCACATCAGGCCAACCGGCTAGGTTTGCAAGTGAGATGCCCGCTCGCGGGATGTTTCTTCCGAAGCCCTACCGTGCAACGCAGATCGCAACGCTACTTCGGGATCTGGTGTCGCACCCGTAGCATGCGTATGTCGGGTAGCCTACGTTGCACACCTCGCCCAGCCGTCACTCGCGAAACGGCAAGATTTGAAGACTATCTGCATGCGCTTTGTCGAATATTGACCCGTACTTAGCGACCGATGTCGCAGCGGACACGGGAGCAGCTTCCTTGCCGTCGGTCCCCACCTCCCTACCGGTCATCAGCGTCCTGAGTTCCGGATACCGGCTCAGCAAACCGGCTAGACCTTTTGCTGAGATTTCCATGGACGCTACAGGCGCACCTTGGACGTGGACGCTCTCGAACGCGGGAGCAATGTCTATAAGACCAACCATAAGACCTCCGGATGTGGAACTTTTGAACGTGCTGCCGAGAACGTCAGTGTAAAAAGTGGACCTCTGAAAGCCGTATTGAGCCTATAACTAGTCCGCCAGTCGGCGGGTCGATCCCCAATTGTGAAAAGGCGCCTAGATGGTCACTGTTGTGTCCTTTCAACCGAGCACGCGTGAATTCGCGGCCGTCGAACCGGCGCCTGCAGGCACCGCGGAGCCCGAGCTTTCAGTCGACGCCCTCCGGCTCCGGGTTCGCCAACAGGAATTACTCAGTGATTTCGGCGTGCTCGCCCTCAAAGGAACCCCGTTCCCTGAATTACTCGATCATGCCGCGCGCCTTGTCGCAGAGGGGCTAAAAGCCGACTTCGCCAAGGTCTTGCAGTACTTGCCTGAGGTCAACCGCTTCCTTGTCTGTGCTGGCGTAGGCTGGGGCCCGGAGGTCGTTGGCAAAGCGACCATTGGCGCCGACATAGCCTCCCCCGCCGGATACGCTCTGCGGACCGGCAAGCCCGTAATTTCCAATCACCTGGAAATCGAGGAACGCTTCCGCACACCCGAATTGCTAGTCGAGCACGGCATTCGTCGTGCCATGAACGTGATCCTGCAGGGAGACGGTACTCCCTATGGTGTTCTGGAAGTCGACAGCCGATCGGAAGGTGAATTCGGTCAGAACGATATCGTCTTCTTGCAAGGCGTCGCCAACATCCTCGGCATGGCCATCGAGCGGCAGCGCATGGAAGGCAATCTCCGTGAGGCGCTCGACCGCCAACAGCTGCTGATCAAGGAAGTAAACCACCGGGTCAACAACAGCCTTTCCATCGTCGCGTCCATGCTGCACCTGCATGCATCGGGAGCGGAAAGCAGTGAAGTACGCCACGAGCTAAGAGAGGCGTCGAGCCGAATAGCAGCGATCGCCCGCGCCCACCAGCGGCTGTACAAGAGCGACCGGATCGATACCCTCGACCTCGGCGCTTACCTAACGGAAGTGTGCAAGGATCTCGACGACTCCATGCCCTCTTGCGAGGTCAATGTGAACGCCGAAGAAGGAATAGAGATTCGCACGGACCGGGCCATCCCGGCCGTCCTTCTGGTGAACGAGCTCATCACCAACGCCGCCAAGTATGCCTATCCGGCGGGTAATTGCCGGGTTTGGGTTAAGCTGTCGCGCGCCGCGAACGGCAATGTAGTCCTCTCCGTGCGGGATGAAGGTGTCGGACTTCCCCCAACATTCGATATCAAGTCGGGACGTCGGCTAGGAATGCGCCTAGTTAATTCGTTCTCACAGCAGCTCCATGGTGATCTGCAAGTTCTCCGCAAGGACCCCGGAACAGAGTTCGTTTTGACGTTGCCGATCATGCCACAAACCTGACGGCCGATCACAAGCTAGGGCGTTTGTTCTCGCACCGTCCACGAGAAGGCAAAGTGTATGGCCATGAAGCCTTCCATCGAGCGGCGGTGGCCGAGTTGAGTCGAGCAGCCTGCGTAACGCACCCGACCGTTCGTACCCACAAGCTTGTTGACATTCGCCAGATCGACGAACGCCTTGTCGATCGTCGTCCATTGGGTGTTGTAGTCGGCGTTGCCGTGGCGCTCGATATTAGCGCCGCCGGATTTCGAAATTCCCGTCTAAAAAGCCACAGCGATTAGACCGGCTGCTCCGCGCTTCGATTCATTACGTTGCGAACGGACGAGCAATGCCACTGCCCTCCGCGCGCCGTTCGGACGCCGCGATCGTTTAGAGCTTTTGCGATGGCGACCATGCCGGTGGTGCCGGCCGCCTGGATGCTCTCGATGAGCGGAAGGATATTCTGCGCAAACCGCGCGGCCTCGCTCTGCTGCGCTTCTCGGCCAATGGCGCCTGCCTGGTCGAGATTACGAGGATTGCCCAGTGCCGCGCCCTTAGCTTTCTTTGATTGTAACGCGCTGCGAGTCCGCTCGGAGATCAGCCGCCGCCGCTCCTTCTCAGCCAGCGCGGCATAGACGTGCAGCATGAACGGATCGACGTCCGGGCCAAGTTCGGCCACCACGAACGGCACGCGCTGCGCCATGAGACCGGCAATGAAGGCGACGTCACGCGACAGCCGATCAAACTTCGACACCAGGACCGGACACTTTGCGGCTTTGGCGGCGGCGAGCGCAGCGGCGAGCTGCGGCCTGCGATCGAGCGCGTCAGCCCCCTTCCCTGTTTCAGCTTCGACGTATTCGGCGATGATGGTCGTGCCCTGAGCGGCGGCGGCGAACTGCGCGACCGCTGAACGTTGCGCCTCGATGTCGAGGCCAGAGCGGTGCTGTTGCATTGTTGAGACACGATAATAGGCAACAGCTTTGCGCATACAAACCGCATACCACCGTTTGCGGTTTGTATGAACTCAATGGTCGAGCAATTGAATTGCTTTGTTTGATGTTGCAGAGCGAAGTGCTGCGCAGTGGAGCGAATTTCGCTTTTGTTGGGCCACAGTTGGCCGCTGATTCAAAATGGACCTCCGCGCCAAATCGCGCGTGTGACTCGCTGTGGCCCAACGTGGGGCATTTAGCTCGGCACTTTCGCTTTCAACGGCTCTGGGAGCCGGTAATCATCCCGACAGCCCAACGCTGTTGGCGCTAGGTCGCTGTTGGGTTTCGGCTGAAACAGAGCGGCTCACTTTCCGGGAGGGGCCTCGACCATTTTAGTGCCGGACTTCGCATTACCGGTGAGGTGAAGCACCACCGGCTCGCCCTTCGTGATTACGAAGTGTGGAGTATTGGCTGGCTCTGTGTAAAAGCTCCCCGGCGAGAGGGCGACAAGCTTGGCTTCATCGAATTTCTCGCCGAAGCCCACATACCACGTACCGGAAATGACGGTGTAAGTCCTATCCTCGGGGTGAGTGTGTGGTTGAATTTTGAAGTTCGCCGGGAACTTGACGCGCTGGACATACGGCCCTTTAGTTGAATCGCCGACGAGATCAGCAACCTGTAACTCAGCATTTCGCGGATTGGCCTTCCAAGCAAGTTTGTCTGGGGTAATCACGACCGGCTGCTTTGGTAACTCTTGCGCCAGAGCGCAAAAGGTCGTGAGCCCGAGTGCCGCAGCAATGATCAGGTTTGCTTTAATCTGTGGCATGACGTCCTCCTTTATGACCGACCGCAAGATCAGGGCCTTTAGATCCGGCTGCGGGATTATCCCAGATTGGCATTTCCCCAAGCCTGTCTTCCCGATCGTTCAATGTGCCATTCTGCAATTTCGTTCCAATTCACCCCGTCGGCCGGGAAATTGCCGGTCGTCTCCCGGATTTCCATTCGTGACCGGGGCATATCGCTCGATCCATTCGTCGATCGTTTTGCATCGCACCGGCATGATGACGATCGGGGAGCCCCGCAGCTGGGCAGCAAGCAGTCGCAGTCGCTCAATGGGCGTCGGGGGATTGCTGAGGCGGACGACGTAGCTAATCTGGGCCCGCTCGACCACCTCGTTCACGAGTTCACGCAGGTCCGGCCGTCGTCGCTTCGACATCGGGTCCAAGCATCAGCCGGTTGGGATCAGTCCACCCCTGGAGCCATTCGTGCTTGGCTCCGGCTGCGCTTCGATGGTTTCGATCGGAGGCACATCCAGACCGGGCACCAGCTCCATCAGGCGGTTATAGATTTCCTCGTCGGTCATCTCGGAGACCGGCTTGCCCCCGATCGATCCCGAATGCCGCAGCTCCAGGGGTACCAGATGTATTCGTAATAGGCGCTCTCGTCGGCGTCCTGAAATCGACCCCAGCGACTGACGTTCTGCTCGATGTCGAACGCGACCTCGATACCTCTTTCGCCCTGCTGGACAGCGCACACGCTTCGGTCCCTTGGCGATCCTGACTGTGCAAGCGCGTTTACGATACATCGGCTTTGATGGCAAAGCCAAGCTATTGCCGGTGGGATCACGGTGCTCGCCCTCGACATGTACGAACACGCTTATCATCTCGACTTCGGCTCCAACACCGTCTCGTACGTCGCGACCTTCGTGCGCAACATCGACTGGAACGCAGTGCAGGGCCGCTACGAGGACGCCGTCGAGGTGAAGCCGCCGCGTCCGCTCGAGCAGAAGCAGTTCGCCGACCTTCCCTCTGTCACGGTCGATGAGGTGAAGGCGATGCTCGACCAGGGAACGCCGGTGCAGATCATCGATGCACGGCCGCGGCACAGCAGCAGCCGGTCCCCAGACATGATGGAGGCCGCGGTCTGGCGCGATCCCGACCGGGTCGAGGAGTGGATGGGCGAGCTCGACAAGAGTGCGCCGGTGGTTGCGTTCTGCGTCTACGGCTTCCACGTCGGATGCCAGGCGGTGAGAGCCTTGCGCAAGGCCGGATTTGACGCGCGCTACCTGGCCGGCGGACATTTCGCCTGGAAGGCGATCAAGGGGCCGGTCAAGCTGTTCGAAGCGACGTCATCCTCGGGAGATTGAATGAGCCGACGACATTGGCGGCCTACGGTGGCCGCCAGTGCACCGTTCTTGGCTCCCGGAGTTGACCGCGCTAATCTCTGCAGGAGCGCTCATCGAGCGCCGAGCAGCTTCAGGCAGTTATCGGCAGCAATCGCGCGCATCTCGATCTTCGACAGTCCCGCTGATTTAAGCGCTGACGTTAACGGCAATTGGATTGAGCCGTCGTCCACGATTGGCCAGTCACTGCCCGCCAGGACGTTTTCCGCGCCAAGCAATTCCACGGCAGTTCGGATGAGGGTCGCGTGGATCATCTGCGTATCGATAAGCACGTTCCTCCGCAGTACCTCAATCGCGCCACCCGGCAGCCGGCTTTGCTTCGAAAGGCCCACTGCCATCGCCAATCCTCCGATCGCGTGACCGGTAACCACTACGCGCAAGCCAGGTAAAGCGTTGAAGACGCCGCCCTCTGCGAGCGCAATCAGCGCAGCCGAGTTTATTGTGCCGCGGGCGAAAAGCGTTCCGACCACTCCATATGGCACCATCTGCTTCGTGAGGGGCTGTGGCGCCACCGGATGGACGAAAACCGGAACACCATACTTGGCTGCTATCTCGAGGGTCGGACGAGATTGTGGGCAGTCAATAAGCAGACTGCCGCGAGCGCAATCCACGAACAGTCCGCGCAGTTTCAAATCGCAAATTGCACGCTCGGCCTCCCGTCCCGACAAGTCGCCGTCGTAGGCATCGACAGAAGCGAGGCCATAGAGGAACGACGGATTACGCGCGACCAGATCTGCCACATGGTCATTGATCGCCCTGTATACGTCGTGCGGCACATTGCCTTCAGGATCGGCAATGAGGCCTCCAGGAATGTTGATGACCCGCGCTTTCAACCGTCCCTGGCGCATGTCCTCCAGCAACAGGTCCTCATCGCCAAGCTTGTGTGCGATCTCCTCCCAGCGGGCGCGCTGGTTTGGCGGTGCGGCTTTAGCGGCCGTCAATTCGAAACGGGGTGGCACGTGATGGCAATGGAAATCAATAACGGCAAGCGGTTCGCTAGTTTCAGGCATCGACAGTCTCCTACCGGTCTTGCTCGTCGGCACTTGGATCGAATTGCCTCTACGGTCGGCTCAATGAAACCCAATTCCGCCAAGTGGCCTTGGCCCTGCTGTTTATATCCGGCGCTGTCCTAATCTTAGGCTAAGAGATCCCGCATCCGATCGATCTATTTCGACCAGCGTATTCGCTTCTGGGTTCGAGTTGCTGTGCTTCGACTTATTGCTCGCCATACGTCAGCTCATCGAAGACCGTGACGCTATCTGCTTTGGTCCAAAGACCGATATTGCCGGCCTCCTTGAACGTCGCGTCCTCGACCTCGAACAGTGTCTTGCCGTTGTAAATGGCGCGGAATCGCGTGCCGGCGAATTCGACCCTGAGGCTGTGCCATTGTCCCGCGGGTACCGGTATATCGACGCCGTAGCCGCCTTTGCGCCCGACAATGTCGAGTGGGCTACGGACGCCGTCGACTGTTTTGTAGAGAACAACATTGTCTTCGAGCGCATTGGCACGCGCGACATAATAATTGTTGGCGTCGCGGGCGCGCCAGACGACGCCCGCGGCCCGGTCCTTCGATCCCGAAATCGCCTTGAACTTCACGGCGACAAACCCGTTCCTGATATTGGTTCCGTCCTTCAATGCGAGTGGGAAGGTCGCCGTGCCAGATTGCTTGAGCACGCCAGACTTCGATGGTGCCGTATCATCCATCTCGATCGTCCACCGTGGCTCGCCCCGGCCGGTCATCGTGATGGTCCAGCCCTTCGGCTTCGATCCAATCGCCTCCGCATCGAATCTTACAGTCTCGGTCATCGGCTTTTCTCCTGCTTTCAAGAAAACGTTGCAGTAGTCAGTTCCGCTCCGGGGTGAACAAGTTCGCCGAGCGGCTATTGCATCATGGTGTATCGACAAACACCGCGGCACGATGCGACCGCGGCAGAAACGCGTAGACTTTTCTTTTTCTGCGATCGATCGCGAGCGTGTGTGCGCCTGCTTCCGTCTGAACTACTTTCTTGCGGCGCATCGCGCCGACATCGATGACATCAATCACGCCGGGGTCGCCGATAGCGACGTAAAGGTGACCTAACTGCGGATGCAGGAAGATGACGTCCGGTGCGCCGCTCAGTGGGACGTCGGCCAGCACACGGCCCGACGTTGCGTCAACTGCAAACAGTACGCCGGCATCGCAGGCGCAGAACAGCCGACCAGTGGCCTGGTCGAAATCCAATCCGTGCGGCCCTTCCGCGGGGATATCGTACCGCTTCGATATCTTGGCCAGATCACCGGCAGCGATGGCGACGATCTGCGCAGGCGAGGCTATATTGACGAAGAACACCTGACGCGCCGCATCATAGATCGCCCAGCGCGTACGGCCCGGAACCTTGATTTCCGCGATCCCCTCCCGGCGTGCGATATCAACAACCGATACCGAGTATGCCCCGGCGGATTCGCCGACGTTGGCCGCGACCAGGAGGCCGCGAGCGGGATCGAACGCGAGACCGTTTGGCTTCACGCCCACCGCAATCTTGATTGCCTCGCGCTCATCACCAGGAGCAAACAACGATACGGTATTCTCGCCACGATTAGAGGTGAAGACCAAGCCTCGCTCCTCGGATACGAGGGCGCCGGCAACTCCTGTGAGTCCGCCAATCGATTCAACGTATTTGTCCCGCTCAACATCAATGACGTCCAGAGCATCATTGCTGGTGTGTGCCACATAAAGACGATTGGATGGCGCGTGAATATCCGCATGATCGAAGCCCCCTGAACCGTTGTTCTCGGGTAGATCGATGTAGCCGATGTTCTGCATTGGACACCTCTCTCTTGCGCCACGTGTCTTGAATGCTTGTGGAGCTGTAAGAGGCAGCGCTTGGACGAAACCGTCTCAGAGACCGGGCGTCTGCCAAAAAGCCCGATGGCCGCTAACCAGCCGCGACCATTAGCGTCGCTTCACTCGCTATCGATGCGACGAACCAGATGCGCGCGACGACGCATCTCGTTGGCCTCGCGAAACGCTTCCAACAGAAGAAGGAGCGTGCCCGTGAAGTTGGCCAGACCGCTCGGTTTGGGGGGAGCGCTGGTGCCGCAGAGGGACAGAGCGTCAACACTGTTGACGTTAGACACGGCGCGCAGAGCGTGAACATCGACGAAACAAGCCATATCCCATCTCCATTTGGGAGTGAGACAACGCTTGGCTGAGATCAGCTGACCGGGCGGCTGTCGGAGCCCGGCACTTTGCAGGTGATCAGTCCACCTCGCTCAAGTGAGTGTGCTTGGCTGTCCAACAGAAAAGCGATCTCGCAGGCATGAACTTCTCCCATGCCGCCGCCAGATCAGGACTTGAGGTGAAGGGGTCATCCTGACACAAGCCCTCGGCCCGGCTGGCGGGCAAAGTGCAGTGCTTGGGCGAGATGCCTTGGGAAGCCGGGCGACTGCGTTTCAGCCCGACGCGATGTAAATGATGCAACAGCGACGAAAAGTCAAGAGCTGGCGCTTTGAACGGTATGGTCGCTGTCGCGCATGTTCGTCCGATTCATCATCAAGTTTTCGACGGCGTGACAATGTAGTCGTCGAAATAGACGTGGCTTTCTGCCGTTGAACAAAGCCCGATACGGCCGCTGCTTAGTGCGGTTCAGTCGTCCTTTGAGATGGAATGATCCTACTTCTTCTGCCTGCAATGTCTCATGCACATGCTTAATTCGCTATTACACGCCGTTTGGGAATGGGCCTTAATGCAGGCCTGATGATATTCCCGACATATTTTGCAAGAGTCTGCTTTCTGTGCTGCGGCTTGTTTGTCCGCGCTGAATCCTAACAGCAAGATCGTTACAGCCATGATGGCGCTCCGCATGCTCTTCTCCTCTGTATCTTTCAAAGCGGACGAGACGGTGGCTGTTGCACGAAGCCGTCCGCCCCGTCAGTTCGCCCGCGTGACGGTGTAGTTGTCGAAATAGACATAGCTGTCTGCCTTTGACCAAAGCCCGATACGGCCGCTGATTGGGGCGGTCCAGTCATGCTCAAGAGTGAGCTTGCCGTTCAGGTAGCCCTTCACGTTCTTGTCTGAAATCTGGACTTTCAGATCGTGCCAGGTGCGCGTCGGGGTTGGCGTATTGCGTATCCATTTGACCTGCGAGCGTCGGCCATTCTCGAATTTCCAGAGCACAAGGTTGTTCTCCAGCGGGTTCGCTCGAAGAGTCAGGTAATCGCCATTGGTCTTCAGATTGAAGAGGATGCCGGCGCCCTGGTCGATGCGACCAGAAATTCCCTCAAACCGGACGCTGATCTCCCCATTCTTGAATTCGCCAACGTCCTTGACCACGGCGTACGGGTAATAGGCAAAAGCTTGCACCCGGTCGAGAAATTCTGCGTAGCGCTCGCCGTAGAGAGCCTTTGCCTTGTCGGCTATTCCCGCAGAGGACTGGCCCTCCTTCCACTGCCTGCCATCCACAGCAAGCACGTTGTTGCCGCGTTCAGCCTCGACGCGCCACACTCCAACCACAGGAACAAGAGACTTCGGCTCGGCGCCGACGGTCTCATCAGTAAAATCGATCGTCACTTGCTGTGCTGCAGCAGAGAACGACAGCACTATCAGAGCACTGACCACCAACGTGACGCGATTTGCTTGTCGGATCATGACGCGACCTCCTTCAAAACTGGGATACGACAAAGCCGGGGTGCGCGACGGATCATCGCTTAGTGCCTCATCGAAAGCGAACGTCCTACGGGGAAAGAGAAGCTCACGCCGGCGCGAACCTCGTTGACCGAGCGGCTATTGGTGATCGCGTGCCGCAGACCTACGTCCACTGCCAGCTCCTCGCGGACCTGCCAGATGAAGCCAACAAGCCCCGATACCGTCTCTGACTTGCCAAACTCCCTCTCGTAGAAAACCTCAGCAACAGGTCGCACCGTCCATTTTGCAGGTCCCTCAAGGATAGTCCCGATAAAAACATCCGCACGATGATCACGGGTCAAAGCCGCCTGCCCATTGAAGTGGATGGCTCCCCAATCCCAGCGCTGCGAGACGATTCCTGCCACGCTTGCGCCGACACGGGAATCTCCCCTGCTGTCGGGAAGGAGGACACCGAATTCCGTCGCGATACTGACGCCCTCTTTGTTTTGCAGGCTGCCTTCGCGCAATACCCCCTTCAGAAACGCTCCAGCAGCTGTAAGGATTGAGGGGCCCGACGGCGAAAGCGGTGTTTCCAGCTGTCCTTCCAGGACGGCTTCCCACGTTTTTGACAGCCCGTAATTGAAGCGCGTGGCTGGCGCGATCAGGTTGGTGCCGACAAATTCCTTAAGGACACCTGCTGGCTGGAACTCGATCTCCATTTTGCCTTCATCCGCAACAGCAGCATCGGTTCCATCGAACGGCCTATATGCGAATGCCGGAGCCGCAGCAGCAAACAGCGAAGCGCAGATCAGGACTGTGGATGTAATTTTACCACACAATCTGGGTGTTTGATCAGTGCTAGGCATGACCAATCTCCATCACGCATCAATGGGGCGACCCAAATATCCAGATCGCCGCTGGCCCACCGGGCGAAGCTCGCGCCGCTACGATAAGGCGATCCAGTTCAGGTACCCAAAGTGACGTGCGGGCGCCCGCTACGGTCGCAACCCTGGCAATGCGTTGATAGGCGCTACTCTGCAAATCCAGCACATCAATGAACCCCTCGCCACAAGTGACGTAGACGCGGTGCCGCTTTGCATCCACAAAGACGTCGTCCGCGTCTGCGCAAATGTCCGGCGAGGCAACCACTGTGCCCTCAACCTTGGAGTAGATACCGAGCTTGGATGGATTGCGGAAAGCCGTGATGACGTGTTCAGCCGTAAGCGCCATCGGAAAGTTGCCGCTGGCGAGCGTTACCGGCCAAAGCGCCAGCCGGCGCCCAGACTCGTATTCCGCAACGGCAATTGATTTGGCTTTCGGAAGGTTGATGAACACAAGGCCGTTGCCGCGGTCGAGCTGAAAGCTCTCCGGGTGAACCGTTAAGGGTATCTCTCTAATTTTTCGGGAAGTGGCGAGGTCGATGATGGCAATGCCTCCCGAACCGTAACCAACGAGCAGCCGATTGCCGGCACTGTCCACCCGAATGTTGTCGGCGTCGTCTCCTAGCTCGATGTTTCCTGCTGGCTCGTAATTACCGCCCCTGAATACCCGCACGCTCCCGTCACCGCCGTTCGCCACATAGAGCGCATCGAGCGATGGTACGTACGCAATGCCTTGGGGCTCCTTGAGCCCCTCTATCCGGCGAAATACGGCCCGACTATTTAGGTCGACAACACCGACGCTGTTATTGCCTAATTCGGCAACAAAAAGCCGACGGCGCTCCAGATCGACCGCCATGTGGTCAATTCGACCCTTCACGTCTCCAAGGAGAATCTTTGTCTCTAGGTCGAGGACCCTGGCGTCCATCGTCTGCCCGCTGACCTGCAGGTGGCTGAACAGCAGCATAACGGCTGGAACTATGGTGGCCGCCAACGATGTTTTCATCCGATCCTCCGCGGGGCAGCAGCACCCGACGCGCCGTCCAAGCTAAGCGAGGCGGCGCGTCGGGAATTCGCCGATTAGCCGCTAACCGGCTCACCCGTCATGAGATCATAGTAGGTTGTCTTGGCAGTGTTACCCCGCGCTGTCATGACTTCGAACACCGGTTTGCCATTGCGCACCTTCTCTTTCACCGAGAAGACGGTGCCTTGCGAGGACGCCTTTTGAATGATGTTTGGGATCGTCACCTTCGTCATCGACAAGAGGGTGTGGTACTGCGCGGACCGGGCGATGTGTTTGAGGTCTGCGAACACCTCTTTCTTCGGTGTCCAGCTCGCAGCGGCGGCCTCTCCACCATATTCGTTGAAGCTGTTGTCTTCTGCCGCAGTGTCAAACCCCTTTGCCGAGGTGTAGACCGACAGCATCAACTTGCCGTCTTCCATTTCGAACTTGGCTTCAGTCGGTACTTCCGTGCCCTTCGCGACCTGGGCAATGCCCTGCTGCAGATTGATTCTCGCCTGGGGCAGCCCTCGCAGAAGAGCCTCATCCGCGTCCGCCGCGCAGAGTAAATTATAGCTTCCCATCACTGCCGCGAAAGCCAACGCTGCAGCGATCATTGAGTGGCTCTTGATCATTTTGACCTCCTTGGTCGACTCTTGGGTTCGCCCCCAAGGCGATGATCCTCTCTCGTCAAGTTTGAGAGCATGCCGATAGGCTCGTCCGGTCACCACTGAAGAGATTCTGAAATTATTGTCAGAATGCGCTGGGCCCAACTGTGGCTATACTGCCACGCCGCAAGCATTTTCTTCTGCCGGATCACGCCGTGCGCATTCTGATCATTGAAGACGAGAAAAAGGTCGCGAAGGCGTTGCGCGAGGGGCTGGAGGCCGAGCGCTATGAGGTTTCTATAGCGCCGACCGGAGAAGAGGGTTTCTTCCTTGCTAGCCAGGGCTCGTTCGACCTGGTCTTGCTCGACCTCATGCTGCCGCGTCGCGACGGCATCGATATCCTAGCCACGTTACGGAGGCTGGGCATTCAGACGCCGGTATTTGTTCTCACCGCGAAGGACGCCATCGAAGATCGCGTCTTGGGTCTCGACAAAGGTGCCGACGATTACCTTACCAAGCCTTTCGCGTTCCCCGAATTGCTCGCGCGCATCCGGGCGCTGCTGCGCCGGGGGCGCATGGACCAGATCCCCAAGCTTCAGCATGAGGACCTCGAGATGGACCTCATTGCTCACAGAGTCTCGAGAGCAAGCGATCCTCTCGACCTGACCATCAAGGAATTCGACATTCTTGAATATCTCTTACGCCACCAAGGTTGCGTGGTGTCGCGCGAAATGCTCGCACGCGACGTGTGGCATGCGACCGCGCGGGCTAAGCCGCTTGACAACGTTATTGACGTCACAATCGCGCGACTGCGGCGCAAGATCGATGAGCCTTACCACAGAAAGCTTCTGCACACCGTCCGCGGCGTCGGATTCGTCCTTGGTGAGGCGCAGGAATGAGTGTTATTCCGCTAAGTATCCGGGCGCGACTTACGATCTGGCACGCTAGCGTGCTTACGCTCATCGTGTGCATTCTGTCGTTGGGTCTTCTGCTGTTCGTAGGCGAGCGCCTTTATGCCAGTTTGGACGCTCAGCTCAGCCGTGAGCTTGGGACGATCGCCCGGGTTTATCGTGAGGAGCCGGATGAACTGAAGGACTTAGCTTCCCACTGGGACCTCACCCTGTTTCAGATAGAGCAGAACGGTAGCGTCTATCATCGGACCGAAGCGTGGGAGCGCGAAGGACTTGCACGGGTGCTTCAAATCGGTGACCTGACGTCTCCGCTATCCTGGACGGCTTCCGAAGGCCGTCGCTACCGGGTACAGAGTCTTTCCGAATCGTCCTACCGGATCACGGCCGCGGTCGACGAAACGCCGTTGCGGAACACGCTCTGGACACTCGTCTTGGCGCTCGCAATGGGCATTCCATTTGCTCTGGGGCTGGCTATTGTCGGCGGCTACTTCCTGGCCGGTCGCGTGCTTTCACCGGTCGGTGCCATGGCAGACAAAGCGCGGCAGATCACGGCGGAATCCCTCACCGAAAGACTTCCGGTTAACAACGCGAGCGACGAATTCGGCAGGCTCGCGACGGTATTCAATGAAACGCTGTCGCGTCTTCACAGCGCATTTGAAAGGCTACGTCGCTTTACAGCCGACGCCTCGCACGAACTTCGCACCCCACTTACCGCGATGCGCAGCGTGGGCGAGGTCGCGCTTCAAAATCCTCTCGACCCCGGCGAGTATCGAGATGTTATTGGCAGCATGCTGGAGGAAGTCGACAAGCTCACGAGGCTGGTCGAGAGCCTCCTCACTCTCACCCGCGCTGACTCGGGAAAGGTGCACCTTGCTCCTGAGTTAATTGACCTCACAGCGCTGACCGAAGCCGTCATTGACCAGCTTCGAGTACTGTCCGACGAAAAATTACAAAGCCTCACTCTTCGAGCGCCGATCCCAATCCATGCCGTAGCTGACCCCGCATTGTTGCGGCATGTTCTGATGAATCTGATCCATAACGCGATAAAATACACGCCAAACCGCGGCGCGATAAACGTCGAACTAAAAATGATGCGTTCTGGGGAGCCAGTAATCGAGGTGCAGGATACCGGGCCAGGTATCCCCGCGGCTCACCGTGACCGTGTCTTTGATCGCTTCTACCGCGTAGACGCTAGCCGTTCGAGGGAAGATGGCGGTGTAGGACTCGGCCTCGCGATTGCGCGCTGGGCAGTCGAAGTGAACGGCGGGCGGATAGAGCTTGCAAGCGATGACGGCAACGGCAGCTTGTTTCGTGTCGTCTTGCCGCCTGGTCGTGGCTCTACAGCGGAAGCAAGTTCGGAGCACCAGTCTATGAACTGAGAGAGGGGCGGCCCTCTAAGCTTTGTGAGCAAGTACGCACGAACTGAGACATCAATTCTGGGTTTATTTGGAAGACGAGCTCGGTTCCGCTTGCCAACTCAACCGCGAGCAGAAGTTCACGATCCGTATCGTGCACGAGAACATCAAGGCGACGAACCGGAAGCGCCAACCTGCGCGCATCCTTCTGTGCCGCGTTAGCCAGACGAGTAGCGTCGCTCACGGCCACTAGTAGACGTGGAACTTCATTTACCGGTAACGAGACGTTTGTCGGCCCTGCTTGCGTCTCCAACGTCAGAACGATCCTGCTCCCGTCTACAGTGGCGGTTGAGGATCGAACGTGATCGAAGTCCATTGTCAAGGCGTTGATCATTGCACGCACCTCAATTTCACGCGTTTTGCAGAATTGCTCAACTGCCATGCAAACCGTCGGGGCGTTTGATCTCGGTAGCTCCATTGCGGTTACTGGCGCGTTGTCTGCCTTTGGAGGACGCCTTCCAAAGGCAAGTTTGAACCCTCCCGCCTGAGTTCAACTTTCTTTCCGGAGAGCCAAACTTGATAGCAGCCGCCATCGTCCTTGCCTCGATCGAGGCAAAGCTCATCTCGTTGTACATTCCATTTGCCGACGCTTTTTCGACCCAACGAGTAGCTCGTCAGTACGCCGTTGGAGGAAAAAACGTCGGCCCAATGGACCTCGTCGGTAATTTCCATTCCGGACAACTTGGCGCGAATCTGCGGAATGGCCAGCTTCTGAAACTTCTCAGCGGCCTGGAGTGGCGACTCAGCCATGAGAACGCCTGCTCCAATTGCCAGTATCCAGAGGAGGCTTGGTCGCATCGAAACCCGCCTTCGATCATCCAGCAGCGGATACTCAGTTGGTTGCGCGCGCGGTCTTGTCGAGGGCCGCACGGAGACCTTTGGCAAGCTTCAGAGCATCGTCGTTTGCCCAGAAGTGCATGAAGATTAGCCGCGGCTGCTCGTCTAGCATATGGCTGTGGATAGCCGTGATCTCTATACCGCTCTTTCGCAACTCACTGATCACCGGATTGACCTCTGAAGCGATGAGAACGTAATCGCCGGTGACCGCAGCCTTACCTCCTCCAGTCGGCTGGAAGTTGATGGCCGTCGCGACTCCCATGGGCCCTGCCGGAGTGACCTGCATGTTATTTTCCGTGATCTGATCCCGTCGCGGAATGCCGAACGCATAGACCCCACCGTTGTTGTTGCCCTTGGCGCCGAGGATCTGATCAATCTGGCTTGTGTCGAGATCAATTGCCGGAGGTTGGCCGCCAGCGGCCGGCGGAGTGAGCGGGGTCTTGCTTGCGCCCAAAGCCGCCTTCAGCGCCGTGGCCATCTTCTCCGGATCACCATGGCCGCCAATGTGCATGTAAAAGGTCATCGGTTCGGCGCGAAGGAGATGGTTGTGGATCGCAGTCACCTCCAGGCCGCCTTCTTGGAGTTTGCTGATCACCCCATTGATCTCGCTGCCTAGCAGCACGAGGTCTCCCATGACCATGGCCTGGTTGCCCATCGGCTTGAAAGCCGCCCAGCCACCAAGTGCGAGCGACGGCCGAATGGTAACGCCGTCGACAGTCACCTGAAGATCGCTGCGCGGGAATCCGTAGCGATGGACGTCTCCGGTAACAGCAGCGGTCCGGCCGATTGCAGTGTCGACCTTTTGCCAGTCAATGCCTTGCGCATTTGCATTACTCGCTACCATCGCGCTTATGCCGATTGCGATTAGAAGTCTGAAAGCACGCATCTTATTCCTCCGTTGCTCATCAGCTGGTCTTACGCCCCCTGAGTCTTCCAAGCTTGTTCATAAAGCCGGTCGGCCGACTTCCACCGGATCGCATCCATGAAGATATCGACGTAGTTCGCTGCCTTTGCGCCGAAGTCGATGTGATAGGAGTGCTCGTACATGTCGAGCGCCAGAATGGGAGTGCCGCCTGCGAGGGTGTGACAATGGTCGGCTGCCCACTGGTTCACGAGCTTGCGGTCCGGGGCGACCAGGAGAGAAGAACCCAACCGGAGCCCCCAGCTAAGGCCTTGCCCATCCCGACGAATTCTGAACGCCAGCGCTCATATGAACCAAAATCCCGCGCAAGGGCTTCTTTGAGAACCGTGGTAGGTTCACTTTGTTCCCCCAGCCCGTCGAAGAACAGCTCGTGTAGGATCATCGAGTTCATGGCGATCAGTTGTTCGCGCTTGAGGCCGTTGATCAGGAAATTTGGTGCTTTCGCATAATCGAGCTCAGCAAGCTCATCTTCGATGCTGTTCAAGCGCTTCACTGCACCGCCGTAATTATTTTCGTAATGGCTAACAATCAGGCGCTCGGACATGCCTTTGATGCGCGCCGGATCGCACCCTAGAGGCTTCATCTGATAGGGCATTATCGCCACTCCGTTTCTGGCAGCGCTCGAATCTGCAGTTGATCAAAACGCGTGACGTTGTCTTCCTTGGTCCAGAGTGCGACCCGACCGTCCTTCCTGCGCGTGCGATCGAAGGTGGTGAAAAGTAGCCGCTCATCAAATGAAATGGCGAAGTGGTCGTCGTTCGCGTTTACCGCAAGTTTGTGCCATGTGTTGGCGTTGACTTCCGCTTCCGCGCTTTCAATGCGCTCGCTCTTGCCTTCCGTGAAGAGTAATAGATCGACGCGATGTTCGTACGCATTCGCGGCCACAACGTAATAGCTCGCAGGATTGCGCACACCGATGGCAATCCCGGCCGTAAGAGGGGTGCCCGAAAGGATTTTGAGACGAACGGATGCCTCGATGTTTTCGGCTATCAGATTGCTGTAGATTGCAAGCGGAAATCGGTCGTCATGCTGATCCGAGCTGACGTGCTCGATCGCGACGCCGCCGGCGACGGTAGGATCAGGAACCACGAGCCATCGACCAAGGTCGCCTTCCCCGGTACGAGCAAACTCAAAGCCTGGCGGAGGCTTGCCGATTAAGCTCTGGGTGAACTGGACCGTCGAGTAGCCCTCGGCTGCAAGCGTCATCATCCCCCGTGCAACTAAAAGAAGACCTGCTACAACGCTCAGACGAGTGGAACTCACCCGACCACTCCCAGGAAGTAGAGCACGATGCCCGCCACACAGCAGCCCGCGAGAGTTTGAATCATCCCGATTTTGAATCGGAAAATTGCAATCATGGCCGCAGCCGACAGAAGTAAGGCCCAAGGATCGATGCTCGCGAAATTCGGCGCATCAAACGACAGCGGAAAAGCGCGGACCGGTGTCACTTCCCGGAAGACCGTGTGGATCGCGAACCAGATCGCAAGGTTAAGCACCACGCCAACTACCGCCGCCGTGATCGCCGACAGCGCAGCATTGAGCCTCTTGTTTTCGCGAAGTACCTCGATGAACGGCGCGCCCAAGAAGATCCAGAGGAAGCAGGGCGTGAAGGTAACCCAGGTGGCTAGCAACCCGCCCAGAGTTCCGGCGAGCATTGGCGAGAGCGCGCCCGGGTCGCGATAGGCAGCCATGAAGCCAACGAACTGAAGCACCATGATCAGCGGACCAGGGGTGGTCTCCGCCATGCCGAGCCCGTCAAGCATTTCGCCTGGCTTGAGCCATTCGTAGGTTTCGACGGCCTGCTGCGCCACGTACGCCAGGACCGCGTAGGCGCCGCCGAAAGTAACGACCGCCATTTTGCTAAAGAACACCGCGATGGTGCTGAAGACGTTCGCGGGCCCGAGCGTGATCAGAATTGCCATGACCGGGACAAGCCACAGGGCGAGCCATATGGCGGCAACCCGCAACGAGCCCGCAACTGTCGGCCGAGTATGCGGCGGGAGTTCTTCTCCAAGCAGACTGTCGACCACGGGCTTCTTGTCTTTGGCATTGCTGGGCCCGTGACCAGCGGAACCCTCAAAGGCTGTAATGCCAGAATATTGCGCGAGAAACCCGATGAGCGCTGCGGTGAAGACAATGATCGGGAACGGGACGTCAAAGAAGAAGATCGCGATAAAAGCCAGAGCGGCCAACGACACGAGTGCTCGGTTTTTCAGGGATCGCTTCCCAATACGAACTACCGCCTCCACGACAATCGCAAGGACGGCGGCCTTGAGTCCAAAGAACAGCGCCACAATGATCGGCACCTTGCCGAATGCGGCATACACGTAACTGAGAGCCATTATCGAGACGATGCCGGGGATGACAAAGAACGTTCCCGCAATGATGCCGCCCAGAGTGCGGTGCATCAGCCAACCGACATAGGTCGCGAGTTGCTGAGCTTCGGGGCCTGGCAGCAGCATGCAATAGTTCAGGGCATGCAGAAACCTCTCTTCGGAAATCCAACGTTTCTCCTCAACAAGGATGCGATGCATCGTGGCAATCTGGCCGGCAGGACCGCCGAAGCTCAGGAGCGCAACTCGGGTCCAAACCCGCACGGCTTCGGCGAGAGTGATTCCATGCGCCTCGACAGGACGAGCTTTAACCGCTGCAGATATTTCAACCACGTAAACCTCTTTCTCAGGCTTTCCTGGCATCGCGATCAGCTGTCGCGCTCTGCAATCGGCACCAGGTATACAACGCGTCATAGATGACCATACCGTGCCGAAGCATTTCGTGGTCATCGGGGAAGTTGGCGGAAAGTCCGTAAGAGATGGCGAGCAGTCCTTCGCATTGCGGAGTAAGATTGGGACTCGACGTGTCAGCCCCCCTGACAATTAGCGCCAGCCGAGCGAGCGGCGAGTCTTCAATTTCAAAGGCCTTAATGATGGCATCAAACGAGCAGTGGTCGCCGACATGCCCGAACTCAACCCCTTCGATGTCGTAGGGAGTTGCCTGCCTCTCCTCCGCGACTTTAAGAACGTCGGTAGGTGGAACGTAAATGAATTCGGCAAGAGGATTGATGAAGCGGCTGACTAGCCACGGACAGGCAATGCGATCGATTTTAGGATGTTCTCGGGTTACCCATCTTTCTGCATTGATAGAAACGACCTTTCGGGTCGGCAGCCCATGTTCGTACCAGCCGACAAAACCATCAGCGAGATATCCCGCATCGGTACCGAACCGGCCCAGGGTTTCAGTTACCGTCCGGGCTTTGTCGCCGCCATTGAGATCGCAGACGACCACGCCGCGTCCCGAAGGCAGTTCACGCCACCAACTGCCGACGTCTTCAGACGGTCGATGGATAGCGCCGGGAATGAGTCGCGGAACAGCGTGAACTTCGTCCGCGGACCGGACATCGACAATTATTGGACCGGTGGGATCTCCCACACAATCATCCAAGTCCGTTGCGGCAATGCGCGATAACCCTCGATCCATTGCTACCTCCGCCAAATGCCGAGGCGGGCGCACCGACGCAAGCGAGGGGGTAGCGACGTTGACGAGGTCCGCGCCACCAATTGAGATGGGATCACCAGGCTTGAAAGGCTACGTCCGTGCATGCGCAATCACCTCGATAAATCGAGCGCTTGCGCAGAGCTTGGACGGACAACCGTCTAGCGGGGAGTCTGCGGTCCCCGAGCACACCAAGGGTATCGGTCCGCAAGTTCCAATTCAATAGTCGGAGGTAAGGTTCCAGGCGCACGGTCGCGTGCCACCCAATTGAGGAGCCATAGTTTTTGCTCGCATATTGACGTTGCCAACCCACTTCTGCGGGCATATCAAATCGGTGGGGACACCGCAGCCTCCCCGTCAGATGGGAACCCATCCAAGCGCTGCTCGCTTACTGTTGCGCGGCGAGCAGAGTGCCATGGTTCTTCCCTGGATCATGTCTTCCGGTGAGTTCGCCGACCATCGGAGGCACCAATGGGTCCCGCCGTTTTTCAAAACCGACACGCAGTCGCCGTCGCTCTCGTTGGCATCGCTCTATTGAGCGGGGAGATCCCGACGGTTGCGCAGGATCTCGATCGTGTGAAAGCAGGCTTGGAGGTCTGGAAGAATAGTGGCTGCGCGGATTGCCATGGCGCTTTTGCAGATGGCGACAAACAACGGGACGAAGCTCCGACGGGAGCAAATCTTCGCACCAGCAGACTAGATAGTGCCGCGCTCAAGCTTGTAATCGCTTGCGGTCGGCCCGGCGGCGCGGGCATGCCAGCATTCGAGGAAGGCGCCTACAAAACGCGAGCCTGTTATGACCGCCCGATGGGAGAGGAGCCGACCGATCTATATCCCGCTGGTCGCAAGCTTACCCCTGTCGAGATCAACGATGTCATCACCTATCTCCAAGCCCGGATCATCGGGCGAGGTCGCATCACGAAAGAGGAGTGTCTCTTCTACTATTACGATCAGCCCGACGACTGCGAAGACATCAAGTGAGCGATCTGGAGGATTAGATGAATCGGACCATAATCTGTCTGGTCTACTTCTGCTCGCTGCTTGGTCTTAGTGTCACGGCAACATCAGCACAGGATGCAACAGCCATCCAGGCAGGAGAGACTCTGTACGCTGAACATTGCGCCGAATGCCATGGCGAGAAACTCCGTGATTCAGGCTCATTTCCAGACCTGAGAGAGATGCGCGCTGATCAGCGAAGGGATTTCGAACGCGTGGTAACGGACGGTCAGGGACAGATGCCGTCTTGGAGCGGGATTCTTAATGCACAGCAAATCGATCAGCTCTGGTCGTACATTCGCTCGCGGGCTCGATAACTCGATTAACTTGGACGGGAGGTCTGCATGAAACAGTGCGTGCTAATCGGTGGTCTGCTTTGGATCATCGGATGCTCAAGCGCTCTTGCGCAGCAATCGGGAACAGCAAACGGCATCTTTACGGCGGAACAAGCAAAAAATGGAGAACTTGAATACCAGTCGAAATGCTCGAGCTGTCATGGTGCTGACCTTCACAGCACTGACGGCGAGGCACCCGATCTAACCGACGCAACGTTCAAATTTGCCTGGCAAGGAAAGACGATTGCCAGTCGGTTGGATGCAATTCGCACGATGCCGCAAGGGCAGCCCCGCAGCCTGGACGATCAAACCTACCTCGATATTCTTGCGTACATCCTTCAGTTCAACGGGGTAGCAGCAGGCAATCAAAAACTCGTTCCTACTACGCCTAACCTGGAGCGAATTGTCATTCCGTGAGTTGCCGTCCCTCCCGCACGTGTCGGGGCGGTGGCGCCTTTGCACTTCCCCTCGTGCGCCTCTGCACTTTCGGTATCAAGCCGTGACGTCGTCAGTTCCTGGGGCCGGAGTACGAAATTGCGCGATCTTTTGTATCTCTATGCAGCACGCGCTGCGCGGGGATTTGGTGACGGGTTTGCAGCGATCATCCTGACTGCGTACCTGATCGAGCTAGGCTATAGCCCGTTTCAAGTGGGCGTCGTCGCAACTGCCGCACTTCTTGGCTCAGCAGTGCTTACGCTGGCGATAGGATTTCTTGGCAATCGCTACAATATCAGGAGCTTCCTGCTGGCCTGCGCTGGACTGATGGTGATTACCGGTCTGGCCTTTCCCAACCTTCAGCATTTCTTCTGGATCGTTGCGATCGCCTTTATAGGAACAATCAATCCTACGACGGGCGATATCGGAGTGCACGTTCCTTTGGAGCATGCGACGCTGGCACAGCGCGTCTCGGATCAAGAGCGGACCCGAATTTTTGCGCGTTACAGCTTGATCGGCGCATTGGCGATAGCGGCCGGCTCCTTGGCGGCGGGTCTCCCCGACATCCTTCAGTCATGGGGCATGACGAAGACTCATGCGCTGCAAGTAATGTTCTATATTTATGCAGCTCTCGGCCTCGTTGGCGCTGCATTTTACGCTTTGCTTCCACGCCAATCGAAACATCGTAGTGCCGCACCTGCGAAGCCTTTGGGCGCTTCCCGCTTCACGGTTTACAAGCTTGCGGCTCTATTCAGTCTTGATTCCTTTGCGGGCGGCTTCACAGTCCAATCCCTTCTTGCGTTGTGGTTGTTTGAAAAATTCGAACTGTCACTCAGCGCAGCAAGCGCATTCTTTTTCTGGTCGAACCTGTTTTCTGCGTTTTCATACCCGGTAGCTGCGTGGCTCGGAAAGAGGTTCGGCCTAATCAATACCATGGTATTTACCCACATACCCTCTAGCATCTGTCTCATCGTCGCAGCCTTCATTCCCAATCTCACAATAGTGCTGGGTCTCCTCCTCATTCGCTCCGCCCTGTCCCAGATGGATGTGCCAACGCGCACATCCTACGTCATGGCGGTGGTCACCCCCGATGAGCGGACTGCTGCAGCCAGCATTACCGCCGTTCCACGCAGCCTGGCCTCAGCTGTAAGCCCCACCATTTCAGGAGCAATGCTCTCGGCGTCGTTTCTTGCATTGCCGCTGCTTTGTTGCGGCGTCCTGAAAATCGTCTACGACCTATCTCTCCTTTATGCGTTTCGGCACATCAAGCCTCCGGAAGAGAGAGACGAACCGACCGCCGATGGATCAGGTGCAAGCGAAAGGAAGCCCCTTTTTGAAACAGGCTCTGATCATGGCTAGCGACAGGGTGGTCGTTTACTTCGGCAAACTCGGTGGGCGGCTTCAAGAGCATCAGCGAATCATGCTGATGAAGGACGCGGAGACAATCGCTCGTCTTCTTTCCTGCAATTTCGAAGGCAAATACTGCGCAGGCCGACCTTTCGCCGGCACGACGTTCTACGTCCCGGACGATTCACTCTTGCCGGAGGAAGCGAGTGCACTCGGTATTCAGCATCCGGAAGAATTCTACGGCGGAATAGTCCCGTTCCCGTTCGTGAAGACGAAGGTCATCAGTCACGGCTTGCTCGATAGCAACTCCGCACATCCAGTTGGATGGTCGTTTGATTTCAGCGATCGTGTCAGAGGGGTCGTTCTTAGGGGCTATACCGCTTTCAGCCATGAAGATGCGCGCCGCGCCACAGCGCGCCTCTTGGCCCACGGACCTGTCCGTATCAAGAGTCCACTCGGGGCTTCAGGCAAGGGGCAGAAGGTGGTTCGAAGCCTGCCCGAGCTTGATGACCTTAAGGAGAGTTGGGATGCCAACGATTTGAAGGAATACGGCCTTGTTCTCGAGGAAGACATCCACAACAAAAGGACGTTGAGCGTAGGCCTTGTGAACCTGCGTGACATGACGGTTTCCTATTGCGGCATGCAAAGAATGACGAAGGACAACAATGGTCATTCCATCTACGGCGGCTCAACTTTGTTGTGCGTCCGAGGAGCTTGGGATGCCCTTGAAAATCTCCCTTTGACGAGGAACCTCCGATTAGCCGTCCGGCAAGCCAAAATCTATGATCAAGCAATGGAGGAGTACCAAGGCTTCATAGCGTCGCGCCGAAACTATGATGTCGGTCAGGGGGACGACGATCGCGGGAATTGGAAATCCGGCGTATTCGAGTCTTCTTGGCGGGTCGGAGGCGCGACGGCCGCAGAACTTTTGGCAATCAAATTCTTTCTTGAAGATCCGAATCTTATGACGATCAGAGTTTCGCATCGGGAGGAATATGGGAGCAATCGCACAGCCCCTGATGGTTCAATTATCCATTTCCAAGGCGAGGATCCCATTGCAGGGCCCGTGATCAGATACACGATCGCAGATAGCGCCCTCCGGCGAGAGCTTGTCTGCTTACCCTAGGCTGGCAATCGGGCTGCTCGATTGTGCCACGACTAATGCCCATGCTGGTTTGCCTATATTCTCTAGGCGCGTTCGAGTGGTCCTGCGCTGCGGAGCGGCGCCTTCTTTCTCTCTGGACCGCCTATGGAAATACCGGCCGCATCGCTCCCTGTCCGGACATCGGGCTTGGAGGCGGGGAGAGGAGCCGTTGAGCACGGCCCGGGTATCTGGTTTCCAGAGCCAGTACACGAAATTACGATATTGGCTAAGCATAGACTTTGCTCTTTCACTGCTTCTCCTTGGTGATGCGCCGCCCCGCTTCCAGCGGCACGAGGAAGATGAGCCCGACGTGTATGACCGAAAGGTTCCCCGCGAACAGCGGCGCGTTGGTAGGATTGCTGCCCGCTATAGCAGGTGTCGGTCACCGGGACGCGCGGTCTTTCCGCCGTCCAGCCACCAAAACGAGCAACTTCTCATTGCATGCAAAAAAATTTCGGAGCGAAGCCAAGTCAAAAGACGGCGGAATTCGCGGGCGAAAAGTTTTGCCTCTCACTCGGTCGAGGCAGAAAACCTTCGAATCTACGGTGTTCAGGTCTAGCCGTGTCTCACAATGCAACGTGCTTTACTGCAGAGCCGCATCAATCGTCCTCAAGTTTTGACGTAAGAGACCGTTGAGCGGCTCCGCCTGCTAGTGATACCTGGCTTGCGCGGTTTTGCCGCCAGGAGCGGTGATTTGCACGACGCCCTTCCAGTCTTGGGGCAGCGCATCCGTCGCGCGTCCTGTGAGTCTCGCGGCATCAGCAGGCTCCAACGTAATGCGCATACTTTTGCCGCCGACCGCCAAAATTGCGAGCCCCTTGAAACCTGTCGCCGCGACCGGCTTGTCGGCCGCGTCTGTCAAGAACACGTCAATGACCGTGCCCTTCGCAACAGCTTCGACGTGATATTCGCCGGCTTCTACGACGCGCCCGCCATTCGGTCCTTTCGCTACCTCATGGGCTAGCGCCGGTATCGCCGCGATCAGCGCGCTTGCGAGAACAAGGCTTTTGAAGTTCATGGGAAGTGCTCCTCTTCGTTAGTAGGACTCAAGAACCGGGGTTTTCGCCCTGGAATCAGATGTAGCGGGTTGGGTGCCCAAGGATCGCAGCCGCTCCAGGGGTTGGCGGCCGAATTTGAGGAAAAGGACCGGAGTCAGGAACGCGTCGAGCAGCGTTGCGCTGACGAGCCCGCCGAAGATCGTCACTGCGACCGGATGCAGGATTTCCTTACCGGGTGTCGCGGCATCAATAAGCAAGGGCAAAAGCGCCACTCCTGCTGACAGAGCCGTCATCAAAACCGGCGTGAGACGTTCAAGGCTCCCGCGAATCACCAATGCTTCCCCCCAGTCCACGCCCTCATGCAGGGCCAAATTGATCGTGTGACTGATCTTAAGGATGCCGTTGCGCGCAGCGATACCGGCAAGTGTGATGAATCCCACCATGCTGGCGACCGAAAGCGGCTGTCCGGCGAGCCACAGAGCTGCGACGGAACCGATAAGCGCCAGCGGCACGCTAGCCATGATGATCAGCGTCAACGCGACGGAACGGTAACGGCTGTAAAGGATGACGAAGATAAGCGTGAGAGACACCAGGGAGAGCAGCCCGATGGTGCGAGAAGCCTGCTCCTGCGCCTGGAAGGTACCTTCAAGACTCGTGAAGTAGCCTTCCGGCAGGCGTTCGACACGTATCTGCTGGCGCATTGCGGCGACAACCGTTGCGACATCGGTGCGCCCATCGGTATTAGCGAGAACCACCACACGCCGGCGTCCGTTCTCCCGGAGGATCTGGTTGGGCCCGTCGGTCTCGCGGATGTCAGCGATTTGGCGAGCAGGAATCCACCCAGCAGGGGTTTCGATAAGCAAATCTCCGAGCCGCTCCGCCGTGCGAACTGAGTCGGCGAGCCGCATGACGACATCGAATCGCCGGTAGCCGTCGACGATGCGGCTCACGACGCGGCCACTCGAAAGACGACTCAAGGTCTCGACCACGGTACCTGGCTGAACGCCGTAGAGGGCAGCGCGCCCATAATCGACGCGGATTTCCAATTGCGGGATGCGAACTTGCTTCTCAACCTGAAGATCGGTGAGCCCTTGGATCGATGAGAGCTTCGCGCGGAGCGACTCGGCGACGTTGCGCAAAGTGTCGAGATCGTCGCCGAATATCTTTAGCGCGATTTCAGCGCGCACGCCGGAAAGCATATGGTCGAGACGATGGGAGATGGGCTGTCCGATATTGATGGACAAAGGCAGGACCGCGAGGCGGTCGCGGATATCGGCGAGTATGTCGGCCTTGGAACGGGCGCCGGACTTGAGATCAACGTCGATCTCCGTGTAGTGCACCCCTTCGGCATGCTCGTCGAGCTCCGCTCGGCCCGTACGCCGCCCCACAGTTGCCACCTCCGGCACTTCAAGGATGAGCCGCTCAGCAATACTGCCCACCCGGTTAGATTCCGCCAGTGATACACCCGGGTTGAAGAGGACGTTGATCGTGAGCGTGCCTTCGTTGAAGGGCGGTAGAAAGGCGCGCGGAAGCATGAATGCGGCAGTCCCTGCAATCATGACTGCAAGGACTGTCCCGATCAGGAGGACGCCGCTGTGCCTAAATGCCCAGGGCAGTGCTGCTGCGTAGCCTTTCTTCAGAACGCGTACGACCGGACTCTCGCGCCCGGCAAGTCGTTTCAGGCCCGGGAGCATATAAAACGCCATGACCGGGGTGAGGGTGATCGAGACCACCAAGCTGGCAAGAATGGAGATGATGTAGGCTTGACCGAGCGGCGCAAACAGCCGCCCTTCAATACCGGAGAGTGCGAACAACGGCACGAAAACAAGAACGATAATCATCGTCGCGTATACGATTCCGGAGCGCACCTCCTGCGAGGCTGATACGACGACGTCGAACACTGGACGAGGGTCGGGCGCTGCGCGATTTTCCCGCAAGCGTCGAAAGATATTCTCGACGTCGACCACCGCGTCATCGACCAATTCACCGATCGCGATCGCGAGACCGCCCAAGGTCATTGTGTTGATGGAAAGACCGGCAAACTTGAAGATGACAGCCGTGACCAGGATGGACACGGGAATGGCGGTTAGCGAAATCGCGGTGGTACGAGCATTGAGCAAGAACGCAAACAGCACCACCGCTACTACGACGGCAGCTTCGAGTAACACGCGCTGGACGTTATGGATCGATGCCTCAATGAAGTTTGCCTGGCGGAAAACGATCTGATTTGCCTTGATCTTGAATGGCAGGCTCGGATTGAGCTCCGTCAATGCGTCTTCGATCGTCCTTGTGAGCGCCAGCGTGTCCACGTTCGGTTGTTTTTCAACCGAGACAATCACCGCGGGGCCGGCCATATAGCCGGCTTCGCCGCGTTTGACCTTGGGAGCAAAAGAGACCTGCGCGACTTGGCGTAGATACACGGGCCGGTCGCCTGATTTCGCAACGACGATGTTGCGTAAATCGTCAAGGCTCGTCGTGCGGCCAATATTTCGAATGAGATATTCTCGTGTATGCAAATCAGTAAAGCCGCCCCCTGTATTGACACCGAACTGCGCCAGCGCGCGCTCGACCTGCTCGTAAGTAATGCCAAGCGTGCGAAGCGCCGCCGGATGCGGCGCGACCCGGTACTGTCGAACTTCGCCCCCGATCGGAATGACCTGCGCCACCCCCGGAACGCTTAAAAGGCGCGGACGTATGGTGAAATCGGCCACCTCACGCAATTCCATTGGCGAGGCCTCCTCACTCCTCATCGCAATGAGGAGGATTTGGCCCATGATCGAGCTGATCGGACCCATTTGCGGAAGCGTGTTTGCAGGCAGCTGGTCCCGTACAGCCGCAAGGCGCTCCGCGATAAGCTGGCGGTTGCGATAAATATCGGTGCCCCAGTCGAACTCGACATAGACGATTGACAGGCCCACGCCCGAAACGGAACGCACCCTGGTAACCCCTGGCACGCCGTTCATCTGCGTCTCGATTGGGAAACTAACGAGCAGCTCCACCTCTGGAGGAGCCAGCCCCTCCGACTCCGTCATGATGGTCACGGTTGGGCGGTTGAGATCAGGGAACACATCGACGGGCAGATTGAGCGCGGTTACGGACCCGAAGATCACCAATGCAAAGCACGCGGCGAGCACAAACAGGCGATTGCGAAGCGAGTGGGTGACGAGGAAGGTGAACATGGTGCTTGTTCTTCCCTTCAGCGCACGTGGTCAAGAAGTTCGGCGCCCTGCGACACCACGCGCTTACCCGGCTCGAGACCGGCAACCACGAGCACGCGTTCGCCGTCGAGCGGCTCTACCCTCACAGGTCGCGGCGCGAAACGTTCCGCTCCAACATGCTCGTAGATGAAGTCCTGACCGTTTGCCGCTCGTACGAGGGCGCTTCGAGGGATTGCAATCCCTTCTCGGCGGTCGTCGGTCGCGACCAATACGGTCACGAACTGGCCAACACGAAGGCCGGAAAGATCGCTCTCGATCGCAAAATGCACTGGCACTGACTGGTTGCGGTCAGCAAATCCGGCCCCCCGGGGTGCGAGTGGGAGGCGCTTGCCCGATGCTGTCAGAGCGTTTGCGTCCTCTCCGCCGGGCAAGGCCTCAAAGCTGAGTGCCTCAACCCAGAGCGCGCCGGGGTCGACGATGTGGAAGATAACGGCGTTCGGCTGCGCAATCTGTCCCGCGACCGGCGTTCCGTCAGCGACGATGCCCGAGACGGGCGCAATAAGAGCTTCTGGTTCGCGTCGCACCTTATCCAGAGCGGCACGACGATCTTTTAGTCCCTGAAGCTCCAGACGAGCTTCGTCCAGCTGAACGCGCGCGACTGCTCCACTCGGCGCGAGGTTTTCGTAACGCGCGACCCGACGTTCGACGATAGAAATTTGCTGATCGAGATCGCCCTGTTGCTGGCGCATGGTGGAAACATCGATGGCCTGCAGCGGGGGTGTCACATAAGCCAGGATGTCGCCTTGCTTCACTGGCGTTCCCAGGCGCGGGAATCCCCCAGTCGGCGGCGATAAGCGGCCTCCGATCGCAGCCTGTACGTAGCCACTGGCATTGGGATCAGGGATGATCCGGCCGGGCAGCTCCATCGATCGCTGATGCGTTGCTCTCTCGCTCATAATCGAGCGCAGAGCAAATATACGCTGCACGGGTTTGGGGAGGAATACGTCCCCCTCGGGCATGCGCTGGGCAATATCGCGCGTACCTGGCGCAACAGCTACGGCAGGCGAGCCGTGGTCTTCGCCCTCGTGCGCAATAGAACTGCGAGCGAGTGGAATGCCCAATGCAACAAAAACGACAAGAGCTGCCGCGGTCTTTTTTCGTCTCGCGAGCCAAAGGCCCACAACTGTACCAGCCAGAAAAGCGATGAAGATGCCGATAGCGATATTGGGATTCGTCGCGCTGACCCGATCCTTGATTCCCTGCGCGATGGCAGAACCCACCAACCCAGAGCCGCTCGCTGGCGTCTGCGAACCAAAGCTGGCGGGCACTTCCAAGGTTAGCGCCAGGATGTCCACATCGTCCTTGTACGTGACCGTGAAGATCAGATCGTACCGCCCTCCGGCTGTGGTCCATGGCGCGGGTATGCGGTAGCTGCCATCAGCGGCGGGTTTTGCCTCAACGCTCCCATTTGGTGTCTCGACCGCAATCGCGGCATCCGAAATAGGCTCGTTACTGAGGAACCGGTCGAGATAAATAATGAGTTCCGCGTTCCGCGCGATGGCGACGAGCTCAAACAGCTCAGAGGAAGCTTCCCCCCGGGGTGCAGCGGGTACGGTGATCTTCGGCGGCGCAGCATCGTGATCGTGGCCTTCGTGCGCGGGCACCCCGAAAGAACTGAGTCCCAGCAGTAAAGTCACTGCCAGCAAGCGACAAATGTTTTGGAACCGCATGATAAACCCTCGCATCCAGCATCGGTTGCTGGCTGGACACAGACAACAACAACCCGCGCGCAAGCGCGCGTGCGTCAGGCGAGAATTTTGGGGGGTCTTCCTAAGGCGTCCGGCTCAATTCCAGTCCGCCGGTGGAACGGGGGCCAGCCAACCTCTGTCAAAAAACGAACTTCAGGAAGTGTTGGCGAAGATGCGTAAATAACTGCTCCACCGCAGCACATACCAGTTCCGCAGCAGCACATTCCCGTGCAGCCAGCGGATGAACACGGTTCGTTATAAGCCGACGAGGTCGTAACGATTTGCACGGATTCTTTGCGACTTGGCCCTGTTGCTTCGCTGTCGACGGTGAAACTGACATCAATCGCCGGATGATGGGCGTGCCCGCCATGGGCAAAGGCCAGATTCGGAACAAGCTGAATCCCGACCGCGAGGATCGCGCCCCAGATCAGTCCTGCAAGTTTGTGCCGAACCATCATGACCGCATCATAGACGAAATCGTGGCCGAAGGTAGAGCACGTGCTTTTGAGGTAAATCAAGCGCTTACTCGAGTTCCTGTGCTCGCTTAAACGACCGCTCAGGAAGGTCCGTGGTCAAGCGAGCGGCGCGCGGTAAAACTGCTCGCACGCGGTTCAAGCGTTCGCAGGACAATCGCCATGACGCCTGAACCGCCCGCGCTCGTGCTCCCTGTGATCAACGTGATCGAGACCCTGAGCAACGAGTACTGCTGGCCGCTCTGGTCGCGGCGAAGCAGGCCGATCCAGGCGCGGTCCGAAGCGCAACAATAGTGATGATGCTAGTGGATAGGCGAGGGCGCATTACGCGAGTAAGCGCCCGCGAACCCCTCGGGACTAAATGCTCAACGTGCTGCTAGGTCGTCTCCCACGGCCAGGAGGCCGCGCTCCATCGCTACCGGGTCGAGCCAACCAACAGGCGGATGAACAATTTCGCGTCGCACCTCCATCGAGCGCAGTGATGACGACATGTGAGTCCACGGCCGTTAGGCGACAAGGACAAGTGCGCACACGCTGGGAATCAGACCTATCCGCTAACGCGCTCCCCGACAAAGGCAATCGATGCGCGGCAGGTCCGTACTAAACGATCCGAAAAAAGGGGCAAAACCAAACGCGGAGTTTGGTTCTCTTGTCTCCGCTCCCCAAGTGATCCTTTCGAACCGTGCGGAGGTGAGCACTTGAGAAAAATAACCAAAAACAGCAGCTTATGAGAACCGTACTAAACGGACCAGGTGCGGAGGTTCGGAGAGAGTGCGGATAAGAGAGACTTATTTCAGCTGCGAATCCACCACGGCAGTGCGGAGCTTTACTCACGAAGGCCCGCCAATATTGGCCAACTCGTTGGGGCTCGGATCGAGTGGGAGAATATTTCTGAAGACAGGCTGGCGGAGCAAGACGGATTCGAACTGCTGGTCCGCTTTCAAGGTACACAGTGATCAAGTCAGGCGCGAACCTGCTACCTATATGCAGCCTCAGCGTCTGATCAATGACTCTAACCCAACTAAGGTGTTGCAAACCATGAGAAAAAAGCAGAGATCAGCCTAGTAGTCTCTCCCCGCAGGGGAGAGGGTCAGGTGAGGGGTTACTGTTCTGTGGATGGACCGTACCCTCACCCGGCTCGCTTCGCGATCCGACCTCTCCCCACGGGACAGGTGAACCCGCGGAACGAGCGCACTCTTTCGCTTAGCCTTTCCCGCGGCGAGATACCCCGTCCCCACCCGCGTTGACACTATTGTGACAGGCCCTACATTAGGCCCGTTCCGAGGGGAGCTCCGGAAGGGAGCTGAGAGACCCGCCTTGCGTACCCGCGGGGACCCTTTGAACCTGATCCGGTTAGCACCGGCGAAGGGACAGGACTCGTGAGCGGCAATTCGATCTTCATCGCTAGACTCATCGGGCCGGTGCTGCTGGTCGTCGGCATCGCGCTGCTCCTCAACCGAGCCGCCTTCCGCGCGATGGCCGAGGAAGTCCTGCGCAGCCGCGGGATGCTCTACCTCTCCGGCATCCTGACGATGCTCGCGGGCGTGGCCATCGTCATCACCCACAATCGCTGGGCGCTGGGCTGGGCCGTCCTCATCACCATCCTCGGCTGGCTGATGGCGATCGGCGGCGCCGTGCGCATCCTGTTTCCCGACAGGGTCGAGGCGATGGGCCGCCGGTTCCTGGCCTATCCGATGGGCCTGTGCATCGCCGGCGGCATCTGGCTCGCGCTCGGCATCGTCTTCTGCATCTTTGGCTACATCACGAACTGAATCCAAATGGGAGCGAATCAATGAACAAGCATGTCTCCGAATTCGAGACCCCCAAGGTCACCACCGGCCCCCTGCCCGCCTCGCGCAAGGTCTACGCCGTGCCCGCGACCGCGCCCGACCTGCGCGTGCCGGTGCGCGAGATCACGCTCGACAAATCCTCCGGCGAGCCGCCGCTTCCCGTTTACGACACCACCGGCCCCTACACCGACAACGATGTCGCAATCGACGTCGAGAAGGGCCTCAAGCGCAGCCGCATCGAGTGGGTGAAGGAACGTGGCGGCGTCGAGGAATACGAGGGCCGCGCGATCAAGGCCGAGGACAACGGCAACGTCTCCGGCAAGCACGCCGCCCGCGTGTTCCCAACCGTCAACCGCCCGCTGCGCGGCCTCGACGGCCATCCGGTGACGCAGCTCGAGTTTGCGCGCAAAGGCATCATCACCAAGGAGATGATCTACGTCGCCGAGCGCGAGAACCTCGGGCGCAAGCAGCAATTGGAGCGCGCCGAATGGGCGCGCAAGGACGGCGAGAGCTTCGGCGCCTCGGTGCCGCTGTTCGTGACGCCGGAATTCGTACGCGACGAAGTGGCGCGCGGCCGCGCCATCATCCCGTGCAACATCAACCACGCCGAATTGGAGCCGATGGCGATCGGCCGCAACTTCCTCACCAAGATCAACGCCAACATCGGCAACTCGGCCGTCACCTCCTCGGTCGAGGAGGAAGTAGACAAGATGGTGTGGGCGATCCGCTGGGGCGCCGACACGGTGATGGACCTCTCCACCGGCCGCAACATCCACACCACGCGCGAATGGATCATCCGCAACTCGCCGGTGCCGATCGGCACCGTGCCGATCTACCAGGCGCTGGAGAAGTGCAATGGCGACCCGGTCAAGCTCACCTGGGAGCTCTACCGCGACACGCTGATCGAGCAGTGCGAGCAGGGCGTCGACTACTTCACCATCCACGCGGGCGTGCGCCTCGGCTACGTCCACCTCACCGCCAACCGCGTCACCGGCATCGTCTCGCGCGGCGGCTCGATCATGGCCAAGTGGTGCCTCGCGCATCACAAGGAGAGCTTCCTCTACACCCACTTCGACGAGATCTGCGACCTGATGCGCAAGTACGACGTATCGTTCTCGCTCGGCGACGGCCTGCGCCCCGGCTCGATCGCGGACGCCAATGACCGCGCGCAGTTCGCCGAATTGGAGACGCTGGGCGAGCTCACGCAGATCGCCTGGAAGAAGGGCTGCCAGGTGATGATCGAGGGCCCCGGCCACGTGCCGCTGCACAAGATCAAGATCAACATGGACAAGCAGCTCAGGGAGTGCGGCGAGGCGCCGTTCTACACGCTAGGCCCGCTCACGACCGACATCGCGCCGGGCTACGACCACATCACGTCCGGCATCGGCGCCGCCATGATCGGCTGGTTCGGCTGCGCCATGCTCTGCTACGTGACGCCGAAGGAGCACCTCGGCCTGCCCGACCGCGACGACGTGAAGGAAGGCGTCATCACCTACAAGATCGCCGCGCACGCCTCCGACGTGGCCAAGGGCCACCCGGCCGCGCAGCTTCGCGACGACGCGCTCTCGCGCGCGCGCTTCGAGTTCCGCTGGGAGGACCAGTTCAACCTCGGGCTCGATCCCGACACCGCGCGCGAATATCACGACGCCACGCTGCCGAAGGAGGCGCACAAGGTCGCGCACTTCTGCTCGATGTGCGGCCCGAAGTTCTGCTCGATGAAGATCACGCAGGACGTGCGCGACTACGCGGCGACGCTCGGCGACAACGAGAAGAACGCGCTCTATCCGGAGGCCGCGCAGGCCGGCATGGCGCAGATGAGCGAGAAATTCAAGCAGATGGGCGGCGAGGTCTATGTGGATCAGGCGGAGGCGGTGAAGGAGAGCAATAGGGTTTTGTGACTCACCAAGTCCAACATCGAAACGTAACCGGTGGGCGGAATGACCCACCGGCGACAATGTATGCACTTAAAAGCAAGTGCATACTGCGATTCTGGATTGATCAATTGCGTCCAGGCACGGACTTTTGATGATTTTCGAAGTCAGTCCGCTTCAATGCTATTTCCAAGCTAATCCGCGCTTTTGTCCCCACGAATATCGATTCTCGATCGATGAGCTAAGGCGCGCCTGTCCCAGCTTCGTTGAAACTGGCCTGCACCCGGTTTGGATGACACCCGCTTAAGCTAATCCAGCCTTCCGCTCGAACTCCATAGGGCTCAGATATCCGATCGTCGAGTGCCTTCGTTTGGCGTTGTAGAAGAGTTCGATGTAGTCGAACACGTCAGCTCTCGCCTCGTCTCTGGTTCGATAGGTTTTGCGCCCAGTGCGCTCGGTCTTCAACGACGAGAAGAAGCTCTCCATCGCGGCGTTGTCCCACACGTTGCCTGATCGGCTCATCGAGCAGACGACGCCATTGTCAGACATCAGCCGCTGGAACTGCTCGCTGGTGTATTGGCTGCCGCGATCGGAGTGATGCAGGAGTGCATCGGGTTTGCCACGCCGCCAGATCGCCATCACCAGGGCATCGGTGACGAGCTGCGCCGTCATCGCCGCGCTCATCGACCAGCCCACAACACGGCGGGAGAACAGATCGACGACCGCCGCCACATAAAGCCAACCTTCCGCTGTCCACACATACGTGAAGTCAGCGATCCATTTGCGGTTTGGTGCGGCGGCTTCAAAGGTGCGATCGAGTACGTTCGGAGCGACGGCGCCCGCCTGCCGCTCACCCAGATCGGGCGGCAGGCGGCGCCGGCGCGGACGTGCTTTGAGGGCCTGTGATCGCATCAACCGCTCGATCCGGTGCAGACCGCACGACAACCCTTCCGCCAGCAGGTCCTTCCACACGCGCCTGGCGCCGTAGGTCCGATCGCTTGCCAGGAAGCTTGAGCGCACCTTCGCACCGAGCTCTTCATTGCTCCGGCTGCGCTGACTGCGCGGTCGGGTCAGCCAGGCATAGAAGCCACCACGCGAGACACCGAGCGCCTCGCACATCCAGTCCACGGCCCAGATCCCCCGGTGCTTCGCAACGAAACCGAACTTCACGTCGATTCCTTCGCGAAGTAGGCCGCGGCTTTTTTTAGGATGTCTCGCTCGGCCTTCAGCTTCGCAACTTCGCGCTTGAGCTGCGCAATCTCGAGCTGCTCGGGCTTCATCTGGCCGTTGCCAGGAAAGGCATGTTGCGGATCGTCGGAGAACTTCTTCACCCACTCGCGTAGTTGCGACGTGTGAACGTTCAGGTCCTGCGACGCCTGCACATAGGACACGCCTCGATCCTTGATCAGGCGCACAGCCTCAAGCTTGAACTCACGCGTAAACTTCCGTCTCTCCATGACCCACCTCCAGCTCCATCAAAACACCTAACTCGGTGTCTTCGGAACCGGGTGCAGGCCATAGCCGGCTGTCTCAGGAAGTGGGACCACCTCATAATTCCGTCGCTTGTTTCCTCAAATGTAATACGTTTTCTGGAACTAACGGCAATTCAAAAGTCCCTTCCGTTCAGCGACATTGGAAAAGACTTCGAAAGAATAATTAGGAAAAACGGCAAGGAGATTTTGGAAAAGCATCCTTACCGAAGCTCTGCTCATGTGTTGCCAACTCGGCGTTTTCGAACCTCAAATGGAGAGGAAGAGATCGATTTGGCTCTGGGTATTGGAGAAACCCTGTATGCAATTGAGGTGAAATACGATCATTTTCCAACAGAGCCATATGAGATCTACAACTTCATTCGTGGCGCTCAAACTGCATGCGACCAAGCTTCCCGAAAGGCAAAGTTTCTATCAGCCAACTTGGAGGCCCTGAAACAAAGTAGACTCATCGAGGCGAGGATCACATCAGTTGTTGGGATTGCGCTGAATAACACGATGCTTCTTTCTGGAGTCTGTTTGAGTGGAATCCCGATTATTGATCAGGACATTCTCGGTAGCTATCTGAGAAATACTGAAGAAGAGACGTTGATCGTAAATAAAACAGTTATTTTTGGTGTGAACAGGGAAAATCCCTACTACAACTCCCGCGAAAACTTTGAACGATCTGCGCAGAATTACTTCTTTAGCGCTCCACAGCCAAAGAAGTACGAGGCAATGTTGTCTAAAGTCAAATTTCGGCGCAGAGGGGGACCGATTAGGGGAAAAGGTTACGACCTTGCCGTCTATGATCTTTCGGACGCGGCGAGTCCCTTCAATGCATGACTAAACAGCCCGGAGGGAGCGCAGAAAATCCAGATCACTCTCTACATAAATTGACCCCGCACCACGCTTCGCCCCATACGTCCGCCGTGCTACCGCACCCGCATGACCTCCCCACCATCCCCACCGCACCCACCACCCGCACAATCATGCGCATCGCGATGGCTGCGTTCTTCACGGCCGGCGGCATCGCGCACATCATGGCGCCCTATCCGTTCATCGCCATCACGCCGGACTGGGTTCCCTTCCCGCGCCAAGTCGTCTTCGCCACCGGCATCGTGGAGATCGCCGGCAGCATCGCGCTCCTGATGCCGCGGCTGCGATGGCTCGCGGGCGTCATGCTCGCGCTCTATGCGCTGTGTGTGTGGCCCGCCAATTTCAGCCCGTAGGGCGGAGCGAAGCGTAATCCGCCATTATTCCTTGCCTCAACGCACCGGCAGATTACGCCTTCGGCGAATCCGCCCTACAAGCTGAACGCTCGCTCATCCAGGATACGGTTTTGTTTTCATCTCCTTGATCTCGAAATAATCCTCGTACACGAACTCATCATTCGCATCCCTTATTTCCACCACAGCGCCAGCGTTCCGCATGCGCTTTGCCAATATCCTTGCATCAGACAAGACCAGGCCGTCCTTGAGAGTTTGCGGAAGATTGTGAACGAGCCGCTTGACCTGCGCAGGAGTCCAATCGGGACGAAGACTGCGAATTTCCGCCATCACGCGGATCGTATCCTCGTGACAGCCGGTCACGACGACAGAATACAAAGGTGGCGGGACTGAAATCATGTCGCACCAAGACGGTGGTTGATTGCGCGAGCGTAGCCCGGATTGAGCGCTTGCGAAATCCGGGGCCTCATCTGCGAGTCCCGGATTTTCGCGGAGCCCGTCATCGGGCCGGCCACTTCGGGCCGGACCCGTCGGCTCAATCGGCTACACGCAACGCCGTGTCGCGGTTCGATCGCGGCAAACCGCCCTACTTGACGGTGATGACAATGTCTCTGCGCCGTTGCGGCTGATTGCTGACCGTATAAGAGAACGAATCTTTCCCGCGAAAGCCTGCCTTGGACTTGTAGTTGACCCGATTGCCGGTCACCGGCTTGCCGACACAATTTCCGACGTCCCCTGTGGTTCGCGTGGTTTCGGGAATCGTGCTCGCCACATTGGTCTCCACTGACGCACTCCCGTTCAGCGGTTTCTTTGCGAACGTGACCGTGACGGCAATCGTCCGGCATTCCCTGTTCCAGGCCCGCTCCCATGCGATGAAAGTATCGCGGCCCGCTTCCGCGTCCTTGGCGATGTTGACGACCTGGGCCGAAACTGGCGTGGCCAAAGTCAGCGCAATCATCAAGCAACCGAATGAACCGAGCATCCGCATTGAATCCTCCCTCTGCAACTTGCCAAACCTGGCGCGAAGGCGCTCACCTTACGATGATACCACACGAACCGAGGAGGAAACAGCGCCCGCACGCGGCCGCATAGGATTTAATACTTGACACATTCTACGCTATGACTATATTCCCCTCACCCTGTTTCAACCGAGGGCGAACTCATGAGGGCGATTATCTGCCTCTTGACTAGTCTGGAATTTTGTGCCATTGTGCTTTCCATCCTAGGGAGCACACCATGGCCCGCCGCCCGAAACCAGTCCCCGCCCTGACCGCAGCGCAGTTTGAGGCGCTTTTCCCGGATGAGGAACATTGCAGGGCCTATCTCCAAGCCCGCCGCTGGCCGGAAGGCGTGCTTTGCCCGCGCTGCTGGAAGGGTGACCGCATTCGCCCGGTGAGCACGATGCCGTTTAAATGGCAGTGCTATCACTGTGCGCCGACCGGCTATCGCTTTAGCGTGATCGCAGGCACGATTTTTGAGAATACGAACAAGCCGCTGCGCGACTGGTTTCGCGTGGTGCATCTTATGCTTAATGCAAAGAAGGGCATGAGCGCGCTGCAAATCCAGCGCACGATGGGCTTCGGCTCTTACGAAACCGCGCACTCCATGTGCCACAAAATCCGCGCCGCGCTCATTGAGCCGGAAGCGAAGCTTGGCGGTATTGTGGAGGTCGATGAAACGTGGGTTGGCGGCAAGGCGTACAACAAGCACGGCCGTCGCAGCGGCGGCGGGCGTGGCGGTAAAGGCTCTGGCAAAATCCCCGTCATCGGCGCTGTCGAGCGCAAGGGCAATGTCGTGGCGCGCGTGCTCGCCAGCGTGACAAAGAAGGCCGCCGAGACATTCATTCGCGAAACCGTTTCCAACAAGGTGAGCCTGATCGCGACTGACGATGCTGGCATCTATAAGAAGCTGGCAAAGAAGACCGGCCTTCCACACAACAGCGTCAATCACGAAGCTGGCGAATACGTTGTCGGCGCGGTTCATACGAACACGATTGAGGGCTTCTGGTCGATCTTCAAGCGCGGCATCATGGGCTCGTTCCACAAGGTGAGCGCCAAATATCTGCCGCTGTACGTCGCGGAATTCCAGTTCCGCTACAATCATCGGAACAACCCCGACATTTTCGCTGAGGCCGTAAGAGGGTGCTGAGGCGCAAGAAACGCCGCAGGAGTAAGCGGAAGCGCACTCAGTAAGATCAGGCATCGTTGTCAAATTCAGTTTCGTCTTTGATGGTTTTAACGCGCGTTTTCCCAAACACGAAAGCACCGATACCAACGCACATCAAAAGAACTCCCCCCGCGAGAATTCCGTAATGCATTCCATCCCACCAGTGCAGCGGACTGGTCGGAACGTCAGGGGTTGCGAGCGCCAAATCTTTATGCACGCTCACGGCAAACCCGATCATTGCCGAGCCGAGCGAGAAACAAGTAGTGGCTAAAATGCCAATTCCTTGGAGTTCGATTAGCTCGCCTTCGGTTATGGGATAATACTTCACGCGGCGTCTCCCATAATTGGGAGTAATGCCAGCTCCCCGGCGATATTGGTTGCGCCCGCCCGCTCCTGATTTCGCGGGCACTCCCCCTTTTGGGGGGGTCGTCCCGCTAATGCTAGACATTGGCGGCCTCCTTCGCCAAAGCTTGAGCTTCCGCTAATTTCTTCTCGATATCTCCCAGCATCGTCTTGAGCAGGTTCGCCAGCGCAATTGCATCCTGGTGCGAAAGCGCGACTGCCGTCCTGAAAACAGGAAGCGTGTCGGGGCTTCCTTGTTCTGCAAACGAAATCCGAACCCACTGCGACACGTGAATAAAGAACCGATTGGTCGCAAAAGCCGCGCCAGCGAAAGCAACGGGCGTTTCTGCGTCGGAAACCGGGTACTTCGGTCATAATCTTCTCTCCCTTTGCTTGACGGGAGAGATTGATTCCATGCTATAGCCATACTAGTCAAGCCCCGGATAATCGCCCTCATGAGACGTCTGAGTGCGGAAACAGCCGAAGCAGCGAAGCCGGATGCGGCTTCCAGGCCTTCGGGACCGGACCGGGGACACCCGGAAACGTCGGGGCGGTGGCCTCACCGGCGCGCCACGTCGCGCGGCGGCAGGCGGCCCAAGCCGCGAACTCCCCGGTCGCCTCGAAACGGCGACCACCAGTGGAGGATAACAGGTAGTCTCCTCCAGGGCCTTCGCGGAGCAAGCCTCAAACACTGCGCGCGGGACGCCGGCGGGACCGG
>JADMIO010932605.1_pt1 | contig 58781 bp, 70 predicted proteins | sample 8958161 | NCBI WGS metagenome assembly JADMIO01 (sample SAMN16585339, study PRJNA669376) | soil metagenome | isolation source: Crop rotation soil | place: USA: Cullars Rotation, Alabama | collected 2011
CGCGACAACTTGTCCACGTGGAATTCTAAGCTTAGGATCCCAATGTGCTGGAAAGGTGACATCGCACACTATGCGACCCCAGCGCGAGCGCGGCAAGGCGCGGCGCGACGTCCGTTTCCGGCGAGACGCGCGACTTACGCGCGCCTATATCTCCCACTAAGGAGCCCTTCATGGCGGAACGCGACTACGTGCTCGGCACGCACGATGACGAAATCTACCGGCTCGGCTTCCAGCACCGCGTCTGGCGTCCGCGCGCGCTCGATGCCTGGGCGCGCGCCCGCATCGGCGATGGCTGCAAGGTGATCGATTTCGGCGCAGGCCCTGGCTTTGCGACCATGGATTTGGCGGAGATGGTCGGGGCACAGGGCGAGGTGCATGCGCTCGAACGTTCGCGCCGCTTTCTCGACACCCTGGAAGCGCAAGCCAAAGCGCGCGGTTTCACGCAAGTGCGCGGGCACGAACTCGACGTCGTCGCTGATCCGATCCCGGTCAAAGGCGCCGACGCCGCTTGGGCGCGCTGGATCTTCGCCTTCCTGCCGAAGCCGAAGGAGGCGCTCAAGAAGCTGGTCGATGCTGTGAAGCCGGGCGGCACGCTCGTGTTTCACGAATACATCGACTACCAGACATGGAAGCTCGCGCCTCCGGCGCCGAACTTCGAGCGCTTCGTCGACGAAGTCTCGGCCAATTGGCGCGCTTCAGGCGGCGAGCCTGACATCGCCCGCTTCCTGCCGGCGTGGCTCACGGAAATGGGGCTCAAAGTCGAGAGTTTGCGGCCCTACGTCGATGTCGTCTCCAAGGACGACAACGTTTGGCGCTGGCCGATCGGCTTCTTCGACATTCACATCGATCGCTTGCTCGAACTCAACCGCATCACGCCGCAACTGGCGAAAGACATGCGCGACGAATTTGCGCGCGTCTCGCAACAACCCGGCACATTGATGGTGACGCCGCTGGTGCTTGAAATCATCGCACGGAAGTAAGGTGCGCCGCCCTCTATTCGCCTAGCGCCGCTTTCGGCCGAGGCGTAGGCTCGCACTGGCTCAAGCCAAGGAGACACACCATGGGCGACAAAGGTATGGGCGGCGATAAGGGCGGCGGCAAAGGCGGCTTCCCTGACAAAGGCGGCGACAAGGGCGGCGGCAAAGGCGGCGGCGGCGACAAGGGCGGCGGCGGCGACAAAGGCGGCGGCGGCAAGAAATAACAAAAGAGGCGGCAGGATCAGATCCGGCCGCCTCTTTCAAATTTTAGCTCTGCGTCGTGTTAGCCAACGATCTCTTGATCGTTGAAGAAGAACGCAATCTCGCGCTCGGCGTTCTCAAGCGAGTCCGAGCCGTGCACGGAATTCGCTTCGATCGATTCCGCGAAGCGCTTGCGGATCGTGCCGTCGGCGGCGTTGGCCGGGTTGGTCGCGCCCATCACATCGCGATAGCGCGCCACAGCGTTGTCGCCTTCGAGAACTTGAACGACCACCGGCCCTGACATCATGAAGCTGACGAGATCGCCGAAGAACGGGCGCTCTTTGTGAACCGCATAGAACCCCTGCGCCTGGCCTTCGGTCAGCCAGATACGCTTTTGCGCGACGATGCGCAGACCGCTTTCCTCGATGACCGCATTGATCGCGCCCGTGAGGTTACGCTTAGTCGCGTCCGGCTTGAGGATGGAAAGCGTACGTTCGGCGGCCATGCGAAACTCCGGCGGGAAAGAGGCCGGGTCTATAGCCGCGCCCCTTCAAACCGCCAAGTGCGTCATGAGCACCCGATCGCGACGATACGCCCCTCATACCCCACCACCACGTTCAGCCGGCCGGGCTTGTACTCCAAGGTGGTCGGCCGATTGCGGCCGACGACAAAGGCGTCCGCGGGCAGCCCCGCCTGATAAACCTCAGCGTAACGCTCGCCGACCAGATGCGCGTAGCGGCTGGCGCCGCAGGCGTCGCTCGCGCGGATGAAGCCGCTACCGGGAATCTCGTTCGAGGAGGTTTGCGCGGACGCGCTCGCGCAGACGGCGAAGAGGAGCACTGGTGCAAGGAGAGCGCGGATCATCAGAAGCACCCCACTTCAGTGACTTTGCCGTCAGGCGCGACGCGGATGTTCAGCCGCTCGGCCGAGAAATCCATGGTGACCATCTGGCCCGGCATGATGACGCGCGCCCGCGGCGGCAATTGCGAGCGATCAATCTCGCTTGCCGCGCGGCCCACATATTGCCGCCAGTGGCTGGCGCCGCATGTGTCTTGCGCCGTCGCCTCGTCAGCCGTGTTCGGCGGCGACGCCGTTGACGATGATTGCTCCGTTTGGGTGCAGGCCGCCAAGGCCAGCAATCCGATCAACGCCATTCTCATGAGCCGGCCTCCAAAAAATCTAGCCGCAGCGCAGTCCCGCAACCTTTTGATCTGCGCCAAGCTGCAGATTAAGGCGCGTGGGCGTATCCATGCGCGGCGAAGCGCATCCAAAGCAGATAACGCGCGTGCCCTCAGGAAGGTTCGCGCTGTCGATGGCGCCGCGCTCCACACCGATGAGATTGCGATGCTCGGCCATGTGGCACGTATCAGCCGCGATCGGGCTGGAACCGGTACGGGCGTAGTCCTCACCGATCCGGTCCAGATCACGATACGTGGTCGTTTTGGCCGGGGTGCAGGCCGCAGCCACGGCGACCAACGCAATCACAAAGCCCACCCGCTTCATGCCTGCTTCTCCCATTTCCCCGCGGCGCTCTCGCGCCAGTACGAAGCTGTAATGCCGTCTTCTTTAGCCTGCTTCCAGCGTGATCGCGCCGTTTCCAAGGCGGCCTCATCGCGGCCATCGAAGACAAGGCACGCGCGTTCGAATGCGGACAAGTCTCCGGGCTCTGCGCCATCAATCAGAAACAGCGCCTGAGCCCCATTCGGGTTACCCCCCTCAGTTGTCAGCCAGACCGGCTGGCGCTCGGCGTCACCTTCGCGGGCGTGGGGCAAGAAGCTCTCATCGCGATACGTCCAGAGCGCGTCGTCGAGCTGTTCGATGCGTTCGCTCGAACCACCGCGCACCAAAGCCCGCCAGCCGCGTTGTAGACATTTCTCGAGCAACGGCGGCAGTGCGCGTTCGAGCTCGGAGCGCTCAAGATGGTAGAACCAGAGTTCGGTCATGGGCAGTGGGCAGTAGGCAGTGGGCAGCGGGGGGTCATTAGCTTGACTCCGCCAATTTCCGGATGAGCCCGCCAAGAATCTTTCCAACGCGGTCGGCTTCCGCCAACGCGGACTCGACCTCATTGGCTACCCCAACGCGTTTCGCGATGAGCAAATGCGTTTCGACTTCCTTCAAAGACCCCTGCGCGATGCGCAAGAACTGCACGTAGGACCCGAGGTTATCTCGCCCATATCCCTCGGCGATGTTCGCGGCCACTGACACTGCGGCCCGTCTAACCTGCGAAGTCAGCCCGTACAGCTCTTCACGCGGCCAGTCCTTTGTGAGCGCGTAGATCGTAGCCGCCAATTCAACAGCCTGCTGCCAAGCCACCAAATCGCGATACGATCTAATCTCCGTCACATCAGCGCTCCCACTGCCTAATGCCCACTGCCTACTGCCTCATTCCTCGTATCGATTTGCGATCAGGCGATTGAGCAAACGCACGCCATAGCCCGTCGCCCACGCCGGGGAGATGGGATCTTCGTACGGGCCGCTCTTCCAGGCGGTGCCAGCGATGTCGATGTGCGACCAGGGCATGCCGTCTTTGATGAAGCGCTTGATGAATTGGGCACCGACGATCGAACCGGCGATCGGCTTGCCGGCAATGTTTTTCATGTCGGCGTTCGGCGTATCGATCAGCTTGTCGTACGCCGAGCTCAACGGCATGCGCCACACCGGCTCGCCTTCAGCTTGGCCGGCCGCGATGATCGCCTGCGCCAAATCTTCATCGTTGGCGTACATGCCCGCATTCTCGTGTCCGAGCGCGACGATCACCGCACCCGTCAGCGTTGCGAGATCGATCACCGCCGCCGGATCGAACTTGTCCTGCGCATACCAAACAGCGTCCGCCAGAATGAGCCGGCCTTCCGCGTCGGTGTTCAGCACTTCGATGGTTTGGCCCGACATGGTGGTGACGATGTCGCCTGGCCGCTGCGCGTTCGCGCCTGGCATATTCTCCACCAACGCCACTATGCCAACGACGTTCGCCTTCGCTTTACGGAGCGCCAGCGTGCGCATCGTGCCGGCGACCGCGGCCGCGCCGCCCATATCGCCCTTCATTTCGTCCATGCCGGCGCCCGGCTTCAATGAAATGCCGCCGGTGTCGAACGTGACACCTTTGCCCACGAGCGCGAGCGGCTTGGATTTCTTGGAGCCCGCGCCTTTCCAACTCATGGTGACCAGGCGGGCCGGGCGCGCGCTGCCTTGGGCGACGCCCAAGAGCGCGCCCATGCCCAGGCGCTCCATCGTGCCGGGATCCAACACGTCGACATCGACGCCGATGGTTTCGAGATCGCGCAGGCGTTCAGCGAAAGTCTCAGGATAGAGAATGTTCGGAGGCTCGCTCACCAGATCGCGCGCGAAGAACACGCCTTCGACGATCGCCGCGTCCTTTTCGGCGCGCGCACGCGCCGCTGCCGGGCCATCGAGCATGATCTCGACCGCCGTCAGCGTCGGCGTCTGCTCCGGCTTCAGCTTGGTGCGGTAGGTGTCGAAGCGATATGCAGCGAGCCGCGCGCCCATCGCAGCGTGCGCGCCAGCGTCTGCTTTGGAGACCGTCGGCAGCGCGTCAGGCTGCAAAACCAATTTCTCGGCGCCGGATGTCAGCACCCGCTTCACCGCGTTGCCGGCCCAGCGTTCGACAGCGAGGCCGTCGGCGCCGTCTGCTTTGCCAACGCCGATCACCAGCACGCGTGCGAAATCCACACCGTCCGGCGCCAACACGTCGGCGACTTGACCCGCGCCGCCGGTAAAGCGCGCCGCCTTCATCGCCTTGGCGATGCGCCCGCCCGAAGCCGTATCCAGTGCCTGACCGGCCGCCATCAATTGCGCGCCTTCGCTCGCCATTACCGCGACAACATCGCCGCCACCGGCGGTTACAAATCGGATGTCCATGAAATCCTCTGGAAAAAAGACGGCCGAGGGGCCGCTTCAACCTTGGTCCGGGCAGTGGTAGCCATGCCCGGCGCGATTGAAAAGCGGCCCGGCGCATGGCTTAGGGAACATGGCGTCGCGGGCGCCAGAGGAACGCGATGAATACGTTTTCGTCTTACGTCTTCAGACAGGCGCTTGGACCCCTGTTGGCGATCCTCGGAGCCTTGGGCGCGATCGCCATCCTCACGCAGGGCCTGAACCAACTCGACATCATCATCACCAACCGCCGCGCTGTGTTCGCGTTCGTGTGGGTGACTCTGCTGTCTCTGCCGCAGCTTCTCTCGCTCATCCTGCCGATGGCCGTGTTCATCTCCGTCGTTTACGCGCTCAACCGCATGCAGACCGAGAGCGAGGTCGCCGTGCTCTATGGGGCTGGGATCTCGCGCCAGCGCATTGCGCGGCCCATTATTCAGCTCGCAGTGCTGGCCGCACTCGCGCACCTGACGGTCAACGTGGTCGTGCAGCCGTGGGCGTTCAGAGAACGGCGCGAGACGCTCTATTCGCTGCGGACCGACATCGCTTCGAGTCTCATCCAAGAGGGCGCGTTCACTTACCCGAGCGACAAGCTCACCCTCTACGCCCGCGAACGCGGCGGCGGCGGCGAGCTGCGCGATCTCATGATCAATGACGCGCGCCCCGAATACCCGATCACCTACACGGCGCGCGCCGGCGCCATCGCCACGATCGACGGCGCGCCCGCCGTCGTCATGCGCGATGGGCAAATCCAGCGGCAAGTCGCCGACGGCAGCGTCGATGTGCTCGATTTCGACCGTTACGTGCTGCAGCTCGGGACGAACTTTGAGGAGCCTGAACTTTTCTTCCTCAAGGCGTCCGATCGAACTCTGAACGAACTCTTCTTCCCAGACCTCACAGCGCACTACGACCAGCGCAACGTCGATCAGTTTTTGGCCGAAGCGCACCAGCGACTCTCGTCGCCACTGCTCAGCATAGCTTTGGCGATGATCGGCTTGGTGGGCGTCTTGGGCGGTGAATTCAAACGCGGCGGCTACGGGCGGCGGATCGGCATTGCTGCAATCATCGCACTGGTGGTGCGTCTGCTTTCGCTTGTGTTCCAAGCGGCTGCCGTCGACGACCCGCGCGTCAATGTCTTGCAGTATGTGCTGCCGGTCGCCGTCATTCTTTTGTGCGGATCGCTTCTAGGCGGACGCAGAGCCCGAAGGCCGAGACTCGAAGCCGGGCCAGAAGTGGTCGCGGGGGCGGCATGAATTTTCTTCTTTCCCGGCTCGGCCGTTACATCATCGCCCGCGTCGCGCTGGGCGTCAGCATCGCGCTGATCGGCGTTTTGGCCTCAATCCTGCTCATTGACCTTGTCGAGCAAATGCGCACCGTCGGCACGCGCACCGATCTCTCCCTGTTGGAAGCGCTGCGCCTCACCTTGCTCAAGACGCCGATGCTGGTGGAACAGACGCTGCCGTTCGTGGTGCTCGCCGGCACGATGATGGCGATCATCGGCCTCAACCGCTCGAGCGAACTCGTCGCCATGCGCGCGGCTGGCGTTTCTGCCTGGCGCTTTCTTGCGCCGTCAGCGCTCGTCGGCGTCATCCTCGGCATCATCACGGTGACGGCGCTCAATCCCTTAGGCGCGCATTTGTTCAGCCAGTTCGAAGCGCAGAAGCAGGATGCTCTTTCAGACCGGTTGCCGGCGCACACGGCCGAACAGGGCATCTGGATTCGTCAGGGCGGCCCAGAAGGCCAAGTCGTCATTCACGCAGAAGGCGTCGATTCGAGCGGCACGCGTTTGCGCGACGCGACGTTTATGTTCTTCGATGTGCGCCAAGAGGCCCTGCGCTTCACCCACCGCATTCGCGCGGCGCAAGCCGAACTCCGTCCCGGTTTCTGGCAATTAAGCAACTTGATCGAAGCAACTCCCGGCGGGCGCCCCATCCGTCACGCCCACCTGGCTATCCCCACCACTTTGGACTCGGCGGAGCTGATCAATCGCTTCGTAACCCCCGCGACGCTCTCGTTCTGGGCACTGCCGACCTTCATCCGCGAAGCGCGGCAAGCGGGGTTCGCGCCGACCCGCTACGAAATCAAATGGCAGAGCCTCCTGGCTTATCCACTGCTCCTGGCCACTATGGCTGGCTTGGGCGCGGCCTTCTCCCTGCAACTCCAACGCCTTGGGAACCTTGCGCGTTGGGGCGCGGCGGGCGTGGGGATCGGGCTCTTCCTGTTCTTCTACAGCCAGCTCGCCAGCGCCTTCGCCATGACCCAGACGGTGCCGGCGGCCGTCGCGGCTTGGAGCGCCCCCCTGGCGGGCATGTTCATAGCCCTAGCCTTGGTCGCCTTCATCGAGGACGGCTGATCGGCAACAGCTGGCCGAAACGATTCCCCGCGCGGCTTCGGGTGCTGGACGCCTTGCGTCACAGGCAGTTAGGTAGGTCCGGGAGTCGCACAGAGGGATGCGGATGAGCCGTTCGGGGGAGATGGCCGATCGGGCCGAGCGGTCGCCGCTCGGCTGGGCTGCGCTCGCCGCGGCCTTAGCGGTCACTGCGAGCCCCGCCGCCCTCGCTCAAACTCAGACCAGCACCGCGGTTCCAACCAGCGCCGAACAGGCCGGCGAGCAGGTGATGCTCGAAGCCGATCAGCTGACGGACGACGAAGCGGCGCGCACCATTACTGCCGAAGGCAATGTGCAGGTCCGCTACCAGGGCCGCACGATGCGGGCGGACCGCCTCGTCTACAATCTCGACAGTGGCGTCATTCAAGCCATCGGCAATGTGCAGATCGTCTTGGAAGACGGCACTGTCACTTACGCGAACGAAATCGAAGCCGACGAGAACATGAATGTCGGCGCCGCGAGCGAACTGCGCGCGCGTCTCGGCAGAACTGGAACGCTCGCCGCACGCCAAGCGCTGCGCAACGGCGAAGGTGAAAGCGAACTTCGCAACGTCATCTACACCAGCTGCCCTGTCTGCACCGTCACCAACAGGCCGCCGACATGGAGCCTGCGCGCGCGGCGCGCTGTGCAAAACCACGACACGCGCACAATCTCGTACGAAGGCGCGGTGCTCGAAGTCGTCGGCGTGCCGATCCTTTATCTGCCGTACATCGCGCACCCAGATCCGACTGTCGGCCGCGCGTCCGGCTTTCTCGCGCCAGATGTCGGGCGCAATCAGCGTCTCGGCACCTTCTACGAGCAGCCCTATTATTGGGCGATCTCGCCGTTCAACGATCTGACGGCGTCGCTCCGGGTTCACGGCAACGTCAATCCGCTTGTCGGTTTGGATTATCGTCAGCGCTTTTGGTCGGGCCAATTCGAACTCGACACCACGTTTACGCAAGAACAGCTGTTCAACACCGAAGGCGATACATTCGGCGACGAACGCTTCCGCTACAGCGTGTTTGGCGAAGGCGAATTCCGCGTCAACGATTACTGGAATTGGGGCTTCGGCATCGAACGCACGTACGATGACGAATATCTGCGCCGTTACGGCATTCAAGGCGCCGGCGAGCGCCACGGGCCGTACATCGGCCAAGACACGCGCCTCATCTCGCAGCTCTTCGCGATCGGTCAGAACGACAATTCTTACAGCTCGGTTTCGTTCGTAAGCTTCCAAGGCCTGCGCGAGACCGACACTTCAGACCTGCTGCCGCTCATCCTGCCGTTCGCAGAAACCGAGCAGGTCCTGCGCGATCCCTTGCTGGGCGGGCAGCTGCGCCTGCAAGCAAACACGGCGCTGCTCCGCCGCGATGACAATCCCGCGACGTTGCCCTTCGAAGGCAACGACGGGCGCCTGTCGCTGTCCGCGTTTTGGCGCAAGGACATGATCGTCGGCCCGGGCCTCGTCTTCAGCCCGTTTGCGCAAGCGCGCGGCGACGTGTTCTCCGTCGAAACATCAAGCAGCGAGTACGAAACGTTTACGCGCGGCCTTGGCCTTGCAGGCGCCGAGATCAGCTGGCCGTTCATGCGCGCGGGCGAACGCTTCGACATCATCGTCGAACCCGTGGTCATGGGGTCTTGGGCGAGCGCGAACACCGAGGAAGATCGCATCGTCAACGAAGACAGCCTCGCCTTCGAGCTTGACGACTCCAACCTCTTCCGTCCCAACGCGGCGCCTAATTACGATCTGTGGGAACCCGGCGGCCGGGTCGCAGCCGGCGTACGCGCAACTGCGCGCGCGCATTCCGGTGAAAGTATCTCACTCGTAGCCGGGCGGCGCTGGCGGGACGAAGAGGCCGTGGGCTTCAACCAGCTCTCCAACCTGGATAGCGAAAGCTCCGATTGGGTCGCGGGCGCGCAGGTGGATTTCGGCAGCAATTTGGGGCTTGAGGCCCACGTTCGCCTCGACGATGAGACCCTGGATGTCGAGCGCATCGACTTGGCCGCGCGGGCCTCGGCAGGCCGCTTCAGCGTGGCCGGGCGCTACTTCAGCGTCGATGAATCTCTGGTCCCCGTTGGCGACCCCAACGAGGAGATTTCCGGTCAAATCGGCGTCGATTTGGCGCGCGGCTGGCGCATGCAGCTCGGACTGACCCGCGACCTAGATTCAGACATAAATCTGCGCCAGGACATCCGCGCAATTTACGAGGACGACTGCACCTTCCTCGAGATCGCTTACACCCGGCGCGAGACCTCTCGGGGCACGATTGGACCCGACGAAGGCATTCAAATTCGGATCGGGCTGCGCTCGCTAGGGGTGTTCGGCGGGAGCTGAAGCGGAGCATTATTACAATGAACTTGAAGCATATCTCCGCAGCCGCCGCTCTCGCGGTGGCGAGCCTCGGCGCCGCGTCGCCGGCGGCAGCCCAACTCGCCGAAGGCGTGGCGGCGGTGGTCAACGATCACGTGATCTCCACGTTCGATGTGCGCCAGCGCGCGACGCTTTTGGTCGCTTCGGCCGGCATCCAATCGACGCCGGAGATGCAGCAGCGCGCGCGCGCCCAAGCCTTGCGTGATCTCATCGATGAACGCTTGGAGCTTGAAGAGGCCGCAACCTTCGACATTGCGGTCCCGGCGGTGGAAATCGATCGACGCATCGCCAGCATCGCCCAGCAAAACAACACCGATGCCGCAGGACTTACCCGTCAGCTCGCTTCCTCAGGCGTCTCTGTCCAAACACTGCGCGGCCAAATCGAGGCCGACATCGCCTGGACGCGCCTGATCAACGGCCTCTATGCGGGACGCCTGCGCATTTCCGACAACGAAATCCGCGCCACACAGGAGCGCATCGCCGCCAACGCGAGTCGTCCGCAATACCAGATCTCGGAAATCTTTCTGCCGGCCGATACCGAGCAAGAGTTCAACGAGATGGAGCAAGGCGCGATGCGCTTGCTGCAGGAAATGCAGCGCGGCGCGCCCTTCCCGCTCGTGGCCCGCCAGTTCTCGCGCGCACCCTCTGCCGCCGCCGGCGGCGATGTGGGCTGGATCGCAGCTCCTGAACTCGCACCGGAGCTTCAACCGGTCGCCGAGCGCTTGCAGCAAGGCCAGGTCTCGCTCCCGGTGCGCACATCGACGGGCGTTTACATCATCGCCATGCGCGATCGCCGCAATGGCGCGGCGGCCGGCTCCACATCGCAAGTGAGCCTCCGCCAGGTCAACGCGCCTGCCGCGCGGCAGAACGCCGTTGAGCGGCTACAGCGCCGCGTCGACGGATGCGGTGCGAACCTTGATCGCGAAGTGCGCGGCGTTGAAGGCGCGGTTCTTGTCGATCTTGGCCAGACCAATGAAGGCGAACTCTCGCCGACCATTCGTGAGCGCATCAACGGCGTTGATGTCGGCAAGGCGTCGCCAGTGACGGTGGTTGGCGACCAAGCCTCCACCATCGTCGTCTGTTCGCGCCAACTCGGCGGCGGCGGCTTGCCGAGCCGCGACGAAATCGAGAGCCGCCTGCGCGAGCAGGAATTGTCGCTGCAGTCCGACCGCTATCTTCGCGATCTTCGGCGCCGGGCCACCATCATCACGCGTCAATGAGATGAAGCCGCTCGCCGTTTCGATGGGCGATCCCGCCGGGATCGGCCTCGAACTGGCGGCGCGCGTATGGGCGGAGCGTGAGAGCGCCCCGCCCTTCTTCTTTATCGGCGATCCTGACGCGCTGGAGCGCGCGAGCAAACGCATCGGCGCGCCGGCGCCTGCGCTGCGCGTGATCGAAAGCGCAGCCGAGATCGGCGAGGGCGGCAGCGACGCGCTCACAGTCCTGCATGCGCCTCTGGCGATGGAAGAAACGCCCGGCGCGCCCGATCCCGCCAACAGCAACACGGTGATCGCCGCCATTGAGCGCGGCGTCGCCGCTGTTCGTGAGGGCGCGGCATCGGGTTTGGTGACGCTGCCAATCGCCAAGGAAATCCTGCAGCGCACCGGCTTCGGCTTTCCAGGGCACACGGAATTTGTCGCGCATCTCACTGAGGCCGACGCCTACGCGGGAGAACGCGGTCCGGTGATGATGCTTGCGGGCCCTTCGCTCAAAGTGGCGCTGGCCACGATCCACACCCCGCTGGCGCAAGTGCCGAAGGCGCTGACACGCGATCGCATCGTCCATGTAGGCCGCGTCATCGGCGAAGCGCTGCGGCGGGATTACGGAATCGCTGCGCCACGCATTGCGCTTTGCGGCCTCAATCCGCACGCGGGCGAGAACGGGCACATCGGTCGCGAGGAAATCGAGATTATCGATCCTGCCGCAGGGACGCTGCGTAGCGAAGGATGGAACGTGAGCGACGCACGCTCCGCCGACGCTCTTTTTCACGAGGAAGCGCGCAAGAGCTACGACGCGGTCATCGCGCTCTACCACGACCAGGGCCTCATCCCGATCAAGACGCTGCACTTCTGGGATGGCGTCAACGTCACGCTGGGCCTGCCGATCGTGCGCACGTCTCCCGATCACGGCACCGGCTTCGATATTGCCGGCAAGGGCGTCGCGCGCGCTGACAGTTTCCGCGCCGCGCTGACAATGGCGTGGGACATGGCGCAACGCCGCGCGCGGCCATGAACGCCGACGAGTTGCCAACGCTGCGCGAAGAACTAGAGGCGCATGGCTTGTGGGCCAACAAACGCCTGGGCCAACATTTCCTGCTCGATCTCAACATCACCCGCCGCATCGCGCGGATCGCGGGCGACCTGAACGAACAAACAATCATCGAAGTCGGCCCCGGTCCCGGTGGGCTTACGCGCGCGTTGCTGGAAGCCGGCGCCAGCGTTGTGGCGATCGAAAAGGACGAGCGCTTTCTGCCGCTTCTCGAACCATTGGCGGAATGGAGCGCGGGAAAACTCACCATCGTCCAAGGCGATGCACTGAAGGTGGATCAGGAGCACCTGAGCGGCGGCGACGCAAAAATCATCTCCAATCTTCCCTACAATGTCGGCACTGAATTGCTCGTGCGCTGGCTGAAAGCCGGCGCGTGGCGCAATGACATGACGCTCATGTTCCAGAAGGAAGTTGCGCAACGCATCGTCGCCAAGCCGGGCAGCGACGCGTATGGGCGCCTCGCCGTTCTCGCGCAAGCGCGCTGTGAAGCGCGGCTTGAGTTCACCGTGCCCCCGCGTGCGTTCACGCCGCCGCCAAAGGTGGCTTCTGCGATTGTGAAGCTTACCGATCTCGCCGCACCCTACCCGCACCTCGACGCCATCGAGCGCGTGACTGCCGCCGCGTTCGGCCAACGCCGCAAGATGCTGCGCTCCGCGCTGAAATCCCTGACGCCAGAGCCTGAAACACTGCTGCGCGCGGCTGGCTTGGAGCCAACCGCGCGCGCGGAGGAGATTGATCAAGCGGGTTTCCGTCGCTTGGCGGATGCGTGGCGCGCTAAGGCGCAGTAGCGGGCGCCTGCCAAGCCGGGCCGCTGAACTCAGTCTCGACAATCACTTCGACGTCGTCGCCCACGCCCATGGTCGTGCCCGGCGCCGGGATGCCGAAGCCCATGCCGAAATCCGAGCGCTTAAACGTGCCGCGCGCCGATAGCCCGATGCGTGCATTTGGATCGAGTTGCATGCCGGGATAGCCGCCATTGAAGCGCGCTTCGAGCGTCACTGGCTTGGTTACGCCGTGCAGTGTCAAATCACCGGTGACATTCGCCGTGTTCGGGCCCGTGCGCTCTACGCGCGTGGAGCGGAAGGTGATGTTTGGAAACAGCGCCGCGTTGAGGAATTCCGTTCCGCGCATCTGATCGATGAAGCCTGCCGGCGGATTGTCGCTGGCGATCGAGCGTGGATCGATGGTCACGTTGATCTGCGACCGCTCGGGGTTCGCGGGATCGAACTGCAATTGCGCATCCCACGTCGTGAACCGCGCAGTGAAGTGCGAGTAACCCAGATGGCTGAGCCGTACGATCAAGCTGCCGTGCGCCTTATCGAGCGCATAGGCGCCAGCAGGCGCGTCGCTCTGGACTTGTGCTTCGGTGGGCGCTGCTGGCGCCGGCGTTTGCTGCTGTTGGGGCGCGCCGCACGCGGCGAGCGCGAGGACGGCCAGGGAAACGAGGCGGCTCTTCATCGGATATCTCCCGTGTTCGGTCCTAGGACGTGGGACCCGGGAGCAATCCGACAATGGCTTCGCAAAAATTTCAGATGGCGGTCATGCCGCCATCGACCACAAGTTCCGTTCCGGTAATGAAAGCCGCTGCATCCGATGCCAAGAACGTGATCGCGTTGGCGACATCAGCGTCGCGACCCATGCGCTTCATTGGATGACGTTCCGCGAAACCGGCGCGCATCGCATTCGCGCCCTGCCCTGTGGCTTTGCCGATGGCTTCGGCCGCCTCCGCCATCATCGGTGTATCGATAATGCCCGGATGCACGGAATTGACGCGCACATTGAGCCCCGCCTGTGCGCATTCAAGCGCAGCCGATTTGGTCATCAGCCGCACCGCGCCTTTAGAGGCATTGTAAGCGATGATGTTCGGTCCGCCGACAATACCGGCCACGGATGAGAGATTCACAACTACCCCGCCGCCTTCCCATTTCGATGCACGCTCAGCGATCGCGGGAATGGCATGCTTCAAGCCCAAGAACACGCCCTCCACATTGATCTGCTGCATGCGGCGGAAGCTCTCCAGCGTCTCCATCGCCATCGGCTTCACCCAGAACACGCCGGCATTGTTCACGAGAATGTCGAGCCCGCCGAAGCGCTCCTTGGCGAAGGCAACCGCCGCAATCCATTCTTCTTCACTCGTGACGTCGTGCTTCACGTAAGCGCCATCGACCGCGCGCGCGGTCTCCGCGCCGTCGGCGACATCACTCACCACGACTTTCGCGCCCGCTGCGGCGAGCGCCTTCGCCGTCGCCGCACCGATCCCGCGCGCCGAACCGGTCACCAACGCCACGCGGCCCTTGAGATCGCTCATTCTCAAATCCCCTGCTTCAGCCGCTCGACATGCAACGACAACCACATCTGGCGGTGACGTTTCAGCCGTTCCGCCGCCAGGATCTGCTTGATCTGCGTTAGCGTCTGCTCAAGCAGCGCGTTGACCAAGACGTAGTCGTATTCATCCCAGTGCGAGATTTCGTCCATTGAGCGCGCCATGCGCTTCTGGATCACGTCTTCGCTATCCTCCGCGCGTGTGTGCAGACGCCGCTCCAGCTCCGCCATCGACGGCGGCAATATGAAAATGCCGACGACATCCTCAGGCGCCGCAGCACGCAACGCCCGCGCGCCTTGCCAGTCCACATCGAACAGCACATCGCGCCCTTGGATCAGCAGCGCCTCGACCGGCGCGCGCGGCGTACCGTAATGATTGCCGAACACCATGGCGTGTTCGAGAAACTCGCCGCGGTCGGCCATCTGCTCGAACTTCTCGCGCGCCATGAATTTGTATTCGCGCCCGTCGATCTCGCTCGGGCGCTTCGGCCTCGTCGTCGCCGAGACGGAGAGCGCCATATTCTGATCGTCCTCGATCAGCTTCTTCGCGAGCGTCGACTTGCCGGCGCCAGAGGGGCTCGACAGCGCGAACATCAAGCCGCGGCGGGCGACATGTTCATTCAACATTGGCGGCCTGCTCCTTGATCTGATCGACCACCGTCTTGAGGTCGAGGCCGATGCGGGTCAGCTCCAAGTCTGCGGATTTTGAACAGAGCGTATTCGCTTCGCGCGTCAATTCCTGGCCAAGGAAATCCAGCCTGCGGCCAGCGGGTTCCGGCTTAGTCAGCAGCGTGCGCAGCTCAGACGCATGCGCGGCGAGGCGTTCCAGCTCCTCCTGCACGTCGGCGCGCGACGCGGCCACCGCCGCCTCTTGCGCGACGCGCTGGGGATCGAGCTTCAACTCGGGCGCCAGGGATTCCAGGCGCGACCGGATGCGGTCCAATGCGGCCGCCGGCGCCGCAGCCGCACTTGCGCGCGCCGCGGCGATCAGCGCGTCTAACTTGTCGGCGGCTTCGCGCAACACGCCTGCCAACGTCTGCCCCTCTGCGCGCCGCGCTTCTTCGAGCCCTGCGAGAGCCTCACTGAAGCCAGCGACGAGCGCCTTCTCCAAAGCCTCGCGCTCACCGTCGCTGAGCTCCGCGACGTCCTCGTTCACGACGACCCCGCGCACCGCGAGCAAGCCATCCCAACGCGGTCTCTTCACGCGTTTGGCTTTGATGTAGGGCTCGCCCTCAGCCAGCAACCGCTCAACCAGTTCAGCATCGATCCGCACCGGTTGCGCGCGCCCGGGATCGCGCGCCAACATCAGATTGGCTTGCACCGAGCCGCGTTTGAAGCGCGCGCCGACAGCAGCACGGGCGGGAGGATCAAGCGCATCGAACCCGGCGGGCATGCGCAGCTTCACGTCGAGCCCGCGCCCGTTGACGCTCTTCAGTTCCCAAATCCAGCGCAGGCTGTCGTGCTCGCCTTCGGCGCGCGCGAATCCTGTCATCCCCGAAATGCTCATGGCGTCCATTGTCGCGTACTTGTGCGCCAAGTGTCACGCGGCCTTTAAAGGAATCAGCCAGAAGCGCGCCCGTGTTCAACAGCGCAAGGGCACTTTCATGCTGGCGTCCACACTGATCGAAACTGGATCCCGCCCCAGTGCTGTGGGTCCTGCGCGCGTCAAATCCGTCGTGCTGGACGCGGCCTTGCTCGCCGCAGCGCTGACGGTCGCAGCGACGTACTTCTTTCAGGGCGGGTTGGAGGTGTTGACCTGCGCCTGCGTTGGCGCGCTCCTCGGCGGCTCAAATGCACATTGGAAAAACGATCGCGTGCCTGCGGCGCTTTCAGGCGCATTCGCGGGCGTATTTGCAGGCGCGATCCTTGCCGCGTTCTTTCATAGCCTGGTGTTTGCCTTTTTCTGAGTAGCCCGGCCCCCGGAACGGCTGACCCCTGTTCCGCCCGCACCTAAACGTCCCCTGCTTGAGGGGACGTTTTTTTAGTGCGTGCCGCTGCCGGCGGTTTGCTCGGCGCGCTCTTGCGCCAGGCGTTGCGCTTCGATCGTGCGCCAGCGCGCGACGTTGGCGTTGTGCTCGGCGACCGTCGCGGCGAAGGCGTGTCCGCCGGTGCCGTCGGCGACAAAGAAGAGCGCGTTCGATTGCGCCGGATGCGCGGTGGCTTCGAGCGCACTGCGGCCCGGATTGCAGATCGGCGTCGGCGGCAGTCCATCGATGCGATACGTGTTGTAGCCGGTGTTGAGCGCGATCTCGCTTTGGCGAATGACGCGGATATGTCCCGCCGCATCGATCAAACGACCGTCGCGGCACCGCGCCGGGAATTGCTTGCAGACGCCGTAGATGATCGTCGGATCGCTTTCGAGCCGCATCGGCCGCCGCAAGCGGTTCGTGAACACAGCCGCCACCAAAGGCCGCTCGCTGGCGACGCCCGTCTCGCGCTCGACAATCGACGCCAGGCTCACCAGTTGGTCGGGCGTGCGCGCTGGGATGCTCTGATCGCGTCCGGCCCAGATTTCCGCCAAGGCGCGATCGCGCGCCTCGCGCATTTGCTGCAGCAAGGCCGCGCGCGTCATGCCGCGCTCGACGTGATAGGTTTCCGGCAGGATCGAGCCTTCCGGCGGCGCCTCGGGCATCGGGCCGGTCAGCACATCGTTGTCTTCGATGACCTTCATCACGCCGCGGATGGTGATGCCCTCCGGGAACGTGACGGCGTGCTGCATGGCCGCGCCGCTTGCCATCAGCTCAACGATCTGGCGCACCGAGGCATGCGCAGGAATTTCGTATTCGCCAGCCTGCAATGTCCGGCCGCCGCCATAGAGCCGGCTCGCAATGCGGAAGAGCAGCGCATCGCCGATGACGCCTTGGCGCTGCAAGCCCTGCGCGATCGAGGCGCCTGAGGCGCCTTGCTGCACAACGTAAGTCGTGTTCTCCGCCGTCGGCCCAGGCTTGGCGATGGCGCTGGTGAAATAGAAATACGCAAAGATCGCCGCCGCGCCCGCAAGCACCAGCAGCCAAAACAAGAAAGAACCGAAGCCGCCGCCGGAGCGGCGCACGGGCGCCCGCGCCATCAATTCACCGCTGTCAGGATCACTGCGGCGTTGGTGCCGCCGAAACCGAACGAGTTGGACATTGCCGCTTTCACAGGCCGTTTTTTCGCGACCAGGGGCGTCAAATCTATGGCGGTCTCGACCGAGGGATTTTCCAAATTCAGCGTCGGCGGCACGACGCCGTCGCGGATCGCCAGCGCGCAGAAGATCGCTTCCACTGCGCCAGCGGCGCCGAGCAAATGCCCGATGGCGGATTTCGTGGAAGATAGATTCAAGTTCGCCGCGGAATTGCCGAACAGACGCTCGATCGCCTTCAACTCGATCTCATCGCCAAGCGGCGTCGAGGTCCCATGCGCGTTGACGTAATCGATGTCGCCCGGCGACATGCCTGCGTCAGCGAGAGCCGCGGTCATCGCGCGGAAGCCACCATCGCCGGTTTCTTCAGGTGCGGTGATGTGGAACGCATCGCCTGAGAGGCCATAGCCCTTGATCTCGGCGTAAATTTTCGCGCCGCGCGCTTTGGCGTGCTCGTACTCTTCAAGCACCACCGCGCCGCCACCTTCGCCCATGACAAAGCCGTCGCGATCCTTGTCGTAGGGGCGCGACGCCTTCTCCGGCGTTTCGTTGTAGCCCGTCGAAAGCGCACGCAACGCGCAGAAACCCGCCATGCCAAGCCGGACGATCGCCGCTTCAGCGCCGCCGGCGACCATCACGTCAGCGTCGCCATGCACAATGAGCCGCGACGCGTCGCCGATCGCATGTGCGCCAGTCGCGCACGCCGTGACGACCGCGTGGTTGGGGCCTTTGAGCCCGTGACGAATTGAAATCTGGCCGGAGATCAAATTGATCAGCGCGCCCGGAATAAAGAACGGGCTGATCTTTCGCGGACCTTCTTTCTCCAGAAGAATTGCGTTCGCTTCGATCGAACCGAGGCCGCCAATGCCCGAACCCATCAGTACGCCAGCGCGTACTTTCTTCTCTTCGGTGTCGGCCACGTAGCCGCTGTCGGCGATCGCCTCGTCAGCGGCCGCCATGCCGTAGAGAATGAGATCGTCGACGCGCCGCTGTTCTTTCGGCGACATCGTCTTGTCGGGATCGAACGCGTGCGGATCGCCGGCGCCGCCGCCGCGTCCATCGACGCGCGGCACCAGGCAGCCGATCTTGCACGGCAGATCGTCGACCTTCAGATGCTCGATGCGATTGGCGCCGGACCTCCCGGCGATGAGCCGCTCCCACGATGCTTCGCGCCCCGCCGCAAGCGGCGTGATCAGACCGATGCCCGTGATGACGACGCGCCGCATTACGGCGCTCAGGAGCCCTGCTTCTCCGAGATGAACTTCACCGCATCACCCACGGTTTGGATGTGCTCAGCGGCGTCGTCCGGAATCTCGATGCCGAACTCTTCCTCGAAGGCCATGACCAGTTCGACGTTATCCAAGCTGTCGGCGCCCAGATCGTCGATGAAGCTCGCCTTCTCGGTGACCTTCTCCGGCGGGGCCTCGAGATGCTTGATCACAATGGCCTTCACGCGTTCGAAAACTTCCGACATTCGAGTGCCTCGCTTTAGGAAAATGGCTTCTGCCGAGCCCTTACGGCATGGCGGGCAGGTTGTGAACAGGGACGGGGCGCCAAACCCGAAGATTTTATGTAGGGCCTGCCGCCCGCCATGGAATTGCCGCCGCGTCGCCCAATCGGGGAAATGGCACAGCTGGCGTCAGATCATCGCCATGCCGCCGTTCACGTGCAGCGTCTGGCCGGTCATGTACGAGGCTTCGTCGGAGGCGAGATAGCAGGCCGCCGCGGCCACATCAGCGCCCTCTCCCAAACGGCCGGCCGGGATTTTCGTCATCAGCGCGGTCTTCTGCGCTTCGTTCAAAACATCAGTCATCGGCGACGAGATGAAGCCCGGCGCGATGCAGTTCGCGGTGACGTTGCGGCTGGCGACTTCCGCCGCGAGCGCCTTGGTGAAGCCGATCATGCCGGCCTTCGAGGCTGCATAATTGGCCTGCCCCGGATTGCCGGTGACGCCCACCACCGAGGTGATGCCGATGATGCGGCCCCAGCGGTTCTTCATCATGTTGCGCAGCGCCGCACGCGAGAGGCGGAAATAGCTTTCAAGATTGATGCGAAGAACGCTCTGAAAATCCTCGTCCTTCATGCGCAGCATCAGGCCATCTTTGGTGATGCCGGCGTTGGCGACGAGAATGTCCAACCGCCCGCCCAGCGCCTGCTCGGCTTGGCCGACGAGCGCGTCCACAGCGGCGGCGTCCGAAAGATTGCACGGCGTGATCGGATGATCGCCACCGATCTCCGCTTTGAGTTTCTCTAGCGCCTCAACCCGCGTGCCCGACAGCGCCACGCGTGCGCCTTGCGCCACAAGCGCCTTCGCGATCGCGCCGCCAATGCCGCCCGAAGCGCCAGTGACCAATGCAGTCTTTCCACTCAACGAAAACATCAGAAGCTCCGATTTCTTCGTCATCCTGGACGCGCGGAGCGCGGCCGGGATCCAGGGGCAATATCTGTGCTCTACGATCCCCTGGATTCCGGGCTCGCTCCGCGAACCCAGAATGACGGACGCAAATTCAACCGACCGATTAGGCTTCGCCCGCCAACGCCGCAAGCTTCGTCACCGAGTTCCAGTTCCGCGCGGTCCCGAGCTTCGGCATTTTGAGCTTCGAAACACCCTGGCCCTTGGGAAACTTAATGTAGAGGCAGCCTTTGCCTTGCTTCACTTCCTCGCCCGTCAGCGCCGTTTTCTCCATCGCCTCAAGTTCAGCCTTGGTCGCCGACGTACGCATGAAATTGACGACCAAGAAACTCGCACTCGTCTTCGCGAACGCCTTGAAAGGGTTGACGGCGAGGATGGCTTCAAGCTCTGCGGCATCGCGGACGAAGACGTCCGTCTTCAGCCCCAAGCCATCAAGGATCACGGCCTCAAGCTTCTTCTCAAGCTTCTCGCCCTTGAGCTTGCTCTTAAGGATCAGATTGCCGCTGGCGATGAACGTCGCGACATCCTCAAAGCCCGCAGCTTCGCAAACCTTGCGCAGCTCACTCATGATCACCTTGCGGCCGCCAAGATTGACGCCGCGCAGCAGGGCGACTTGGCGGCTCAAACTGTCTTCGCGAACGCTTCGAGATCGGCCGGTTCGTTCAACGCCTGCGCTTCCGCGTCCGGCGCGTTGCGTTTGACCATGCCGCAGAGCTGATTGCCCGCGCCGACTTCAACAAAGCGCGCCACGCCGCCTTCGCCGGCCATCCACTCCACGCTCTCGCGCCAGCGCACGCGGCCCGTGATCTGTTCGGCCAGCAAACGCCGGATCGTCGCCGGTTCATTCACGGGCCGCGCCGTCACGTTGGCAACGAGCGGCACGGCGAGAGGTTCAATGTCCGTATCCGTGAGCGCCGCCGCCATGACGTCAGTCGCCGGTTGCATCAGCGGCGAGTGGAAAGGCGCGGAAACCTTCAGCGGAATAGCGCGCACGCCTTTGGCCTTCGCAGCCGCAAGCGCCGCATCGACGCCGGCCTTGTCGCCGGAAATGACCACGTTGCCGACATTGTTGTCGTTGGCGACGACCACCACGCCTGCCGCCGATCCCTCAGCCGCAATCGCTTCCGCCGTCGCCACATCAACTTTGCCGATCAGCGCCGCCATCGCGCCTTCGCCGACCGGGACCGCCGCCTGCATGGCGCGCCCGCGCGTGCGCAGCAGTTTCGCCGTGTCGCTGATCGAAAGCGCGCGCGCGGCGGCCAGCGCTGAATATTCGCCCAGCGAATGCCCGGCCACGTAGCTCGCCTTGCCAACGCCGACGCCAAATTCCCGCTCCAGCACCCGCATCGCCGCGAGGCTTACTGCCATCAAAGCGGGCTGCGTGTTGGCCGTGAGCGTGAGGTCATCAGCGGGCCCTTCAAAGATCAGCTTCGAAAGCTTCTCTCCCAGCGCGTCATCAATTTCCTGAAACACCTCGCGCGCAGAGCCGAACGCGTCGAAGAGCGACTTGCCCATGCCCGGCGCCTGCGCGCCCTGGCCGGGAAAAATGAAGGCTATGGTCATGGGCGCGAGGTATCCCGATGGCGCCGCCCGGGCAAGCCGCATCCGCCCGGCAGGCCCGGTGCATCTCGGGATTGGGAGCGCGCATGCGGAAAGAGCTTTTGAGGACGGCAGATCTGGCCGTGGCGGTCTGCCGCTATGCGCCTGGCGAGCGCCACGCGCTGCACACCGATCGCCATTCCCGCATCAGCTTCCTCGTTCGCGGCGGCTATTGCGAAGAGGCTTCACGGGGCGCCCTGCGTCTCGTTCCTGGCGACATCCTGCTCAAGGCAAGCGACGCCAAACATGAGGACGTCTTCGGAGAGACCGGCGCAACCGTAGTCGCGTTGGAATTTCTCACAGAAGACGATCTCACGCGAAAGCTCTGGGGCGGCGTTTGGAAAAAGCGCGACGACCGGGCGACGCTTCAGTGTGCCTTAGCATATTTCGACAGCGCCCTGGCTGGCGATTGCAGCGGCGTTGCTACGGCTGGCTTCGACATTCTGAACGGCGCCGATGAATCTTCGAGCCATAAGAAAGCGCCCCGCTGGCTGAGGCGCCTGGAGGCGGACTTACGCGAGGCCAATCTCGCAAACGTTGATTTGAATGAACGCGCTCGCGAGGCCGGCGTGCATCCGGCCCATCTGTCGCGCTTGTTTCGCCAGTGCTTCGGCATGTCGGTGACCGAACACGCACAAACCCAGGGCGTCCGGCGTGCATTCCGTTGGCTCGCGGACGGAGAAAGTTCGCTTGCGGAAATCGCTTCAGCGGCCGGATTCTACGACCAGAGTCATATGAACCGCACGTTCCGCAGGATCACAGGCCGCACCCCAGGTGCACATAGAGCGGCCTTTGCCACTGCTCTCGGTTAAAAGCGTCCAATACGCGCCGCCACCGCCCACGCACCGATAGCTTATGAACAGACGCACATTGCTCCGCGCCGCCGGCGCCTCCCTCGTTGCCGGTTGCGCCACATCACGGCGCTCCGAACTCGGCGACCATCCAGCGAAAGCCTCGCTCGACCAAACGTTCCAATCGATGATGGAGCGTGTCCGCATTATTCCCGGGCTCGCCATCGCCGCCTATTCGCGAGACGGCCACTATGTGAACGCCTTCGGCGTGACGGACGTGGATACCGGTGAACCCGCGACCACCGACACCGCCTTCTATATCGCTTCGTCCACCAAATCGATGACCGCACTCGCGTTCTCGATTCTTGCTGCACGCCGCCAACTCGATCTCGACATGCCGCTGTCGCAGTTCGCGCCGGACGCGCCGTTTCCCGCGTCAGTGCGGCCGAACGAGGTTCGCATACGCGACCTCCTCACTCACACGTCCGGCATTTCCAACGACGCCATCGGTTTTCGCGTCGCGTTCACTGGCCAACACGATCCCGAACTTTTGTGGCGGCTGCTGGCGTCGAGCACGCCAAACACGGAGGCGCCGCTTGGGACCTTCATGTACACCAACGTCGGCTACAACATCGCGACGATCATGAGCGATCGCCGGCTTGGCGTGCGTTGGCAGGATCTGCTGCAGCGCGAGCTTTTCGATCCCGCCGGGCTCTCGCGCACCACCGCGGTGATGTCGCGCGCGCGCAACGCCGGATGGTCGATCGCGCGGCCGCACATCTTCTTCGGCCAACCGCGGGCTGAGCGCATTTATCTTGAGAAGACCGATCAAACCATGCAGTCGGCCGGGGGCGTCGTCATGAGCGCTAAGGACGCTGCGCGGTGGCTTAACTTGCTCGTCGAGGATGGCGCCGTCGATGGGCGGCAAGTTGTGAACGCACAAGCAGTGCGCGCCACGCGCCAACCGCTGGCGACTACGGGCGAGGATTCCGAAGGCTATCGTCGCGAACACTACGGCCTCGGGTGGCACATGGGTCCGCACCGCGGGACGCTCATGTTGCATCAATTCGGCGGCTTCGCGGGATTTCGCACGCACATTTCCTACATGCCGGAACGCCACGTCGGCGTGGCTGTGATGTGCAACGACAACACCGTCGGTGCTGAGGTCGTGAATCCCGTCGCCAACTATCTCTATGATCGCATGGCAGGCGCCGCCGATGCTGAAACTGTGTTTGAAGCCGCTATCGCCCAGGTCATCGAGCGGCGCGAAACGATGGGGCCGGCGCTACAGCAAATGGCCGCGAGCCGCGCAGCCCGGCCATCGTTGCTGACCCGGCCCATCGCGGCGTACGTGGGCCGCTACGAGAATGATGACTTCGGCACAATCGAGATCGCACTCGCGGGCGCCGCGCTGGAGGTTAGGTTCGGCGTGCTCCACGCCGTGGCTACCCCCTTCACCCGGCCAGATTCCATTCGGGTTGAACTAGAACCTGGGTCCGGCCGGTCAGTGCAGTTCGCCGGAAGCGGCGCTACGCCCGACAGCCTGACCTACCAGGACATCACGTTCCGGCGACGTCCTTAGCTCAGGCGCCAGGCAATCGGCAGACGCAGCCGCTCGCCCGCTGTTGATCGGCCGTCCGACGTCTGCGGCGCGATACGAAAATAGCGGGACACACGCAGCGACGCTTCGCCGAAGCCGTAACCCGGCGGATCCTCCGAAACCACCGTGCACGAGATGCGGCCGTTCGAACCAGCGATGCAATCGAGCATGACGCGCCCTTGCACATCCTCAGCCATGGCGCGCGGCGGATAGAGGGTGACGAACTGCTCCGGATCCGGCCGCTCAAGGTAAGTCACATTGGTGAGGATGCGCGGCGTCGGCGGCGCTGGCGGCGGGTCGACGGCGACGGGTATTGGCGGGTTCGGAAACTGGATGGAGACCGTGATCTCGCGTCCGTTCGTGGGCGCTCCGCTCCTGTCCTGCTCTGCAATCCGCGCTGAAGCGACCGCCTCGATCGCCGCGCTCCGGAAGCTCTCGGAGGGCGATCCAAGAGCGTCGCAATTGAACAACCTGGCGCCAACGACGGTGCAGTGGAGAGGCACCTCCGCCCGGTATTCGGAAATGTCGAAAGGATAGTGAAGCTGCGCCCGCGCGGGCTCGGTCACCCAGACGGGCTCGGTGATCGCGGCCGGCGGAGCGTCTTGCGCCGCCGCCATCCCGATCGCGGCCTGCATTGCCGCAAAAACCGCCGCCGCCCAAAGTGGTCGCATTGCTGGCCTTCCCGTCCGCCCGGTCAGCCTAAAGGGCGCCAGCCATCCGCTCCAGCCCTTGCTTCCAGCTCGAAAATCCGTATTTTCCGCGCCTTCGCGATCCGCGGCCCCGGGAGCATCCGCTGCCCGGGGTCCATCGTTTTGGCCGGTCTTCCTCCAGCCAGGGCGCCGCGGGTCAGTCAGGAAGGACAAAATGGCGTTCTACGAACACGTGATTATCACGCGGCCAGAAATCTCGCCGCAACAGGTCGACGCTCTCGTCGAAGACATCACCAAGACGGTTCAGGAACTCGGTGGCCGCGTCGGCAAGACCGAATACTGGGGCCTCCGGAACCTCACCTACCGGATCCGCAAGAACCGCAAGGGTCACTACAGCCTTCTCAATCTCGACGTGCCGGTGACTGCAGTCGCCGAACTCGAGCGCCGGCTGAAGATCAATGAAGACGTGATGCGCTTCAAAACCATCCGCGTCGAAGAGCTCGACGAAGAGCCCTCGCCCATCCTTGCTCGTCGCGATCGCGAAGAGCGCCGTCGTGCACGCCGTGAAGGCCGCGAAGGTGAGGATGGCGCAGATACGGGCGACTTCGAAGGCGGGGAGGATTGATCATGGCCGCTAAAGCTCAAAAAGGCGCTCCGAAATTCAACATTTCGAACATCCCTGCCCGCCGTCCGTTCGGACGCCGGCGCAAGGTGTGCCCGTTCTCGGGCGATGCAGCGCCGAAGATCGACTACAAGGACGTGAAGCTCCTGCAGCGCTACATCAGCGAAAAGGGCAAGATCGTTCCCGCGCGCATCACCGCTGTTTCCGCCAAGAAGCAACGCGAACTCGCCAAGGCCATCAAGCTGGCCCGCGAACTCGCGCTCCTTCCGTTCGCCGTTCAGTAAGGAGACGAAGCAATGCAAGTCATCCTACTTGAACGCGTCGAAAGCCTCGGCGGCATCGGCGATGAAGTGAAGGTCCGCGACGGCTTCGCGCGCAACTTCCTGTTGCCGCAGAAGAAGGCGCTCCGCGCCACCGACGCCAACAAGAAGCTGTTCGAAGCACAGCGCGCGGCGATCGAAGCGCGCAACGCGGAAGCCCGCGCTGCGGCCGAGAAGTCGAGCAGCAGCATCGACGGCAAGTCCTACGTGCTCATCCGCCAAGCGGGCGAAGCCGGCCAACTCTACGGCTCAGTCTCTTCGCGCGACGTGGCCGATGAGATCGTCAAGGGCGGCGCCAAGATCGACCGCGCAGCGGTTGTGCTCGACAAGCCGATCAAGACCATCGGCGTCTATGATGTACGCGTGCGCCTGCACGCGGAAGTCAGCGCCAATGTGAAGGTCAACGTCGCCCGCAGCCAAGACGAAGCCGATCGCCAAGCGCGCGGTGAAAACGTCATTGCGTCTGCGGTCGAAGCCGAGCGTGCGGAAGCCGAGGCGCAAGCCAAGGACCTCGCCGCCTCCGCCTTCAAGGACGACGGCCCGCGCGGCGAATAATCGCCTGAGGCGAAAGCTAGCGAGAGGCCCGTGTGCGATGAGCACGCGGGCCTTTTCGTTTGCGGGCTCGGGCGGCTAGAAACGCCGCATGCGGTCTTCTGTTCTCACCCTCGCGCTCGTTGCTCTCGCCGGTTGCCAAAGCGCGCCGCCGCCAGCGCCGCTTCCCGCGCCGCGCATGCTCGACCAAGCGACACAAATCGAGATGGTCCCGGCGAACGGCTACGCCTTCTCGCGCGACGGCCGCACGCTGATCTTTTCCGCCAACGACGGCAGCGCGACGAAAGCATTTTCAATTTCGGTGAACGGTGGTCTGCCCACGGCGGTGGCCGATAGCGCCGACACGCGCGCGGTAAGCTACTTTCCCAATGATGACCGCGTTCTGCTCCGCGTTCGCGGTAGCTTAGTCGTGCGCGAACGAGACGAAACAACGCGCGATCTGGGCGCTGGCGACTTCATGGGCTGGTGCGCCGATGGGAGCCTTATGATTGGCTCGCCTCACTCACTCGCCCGCTTCGATGGCGCGACCTATGAGCGCCGACCGCTCTTGTCGCTTCCCGCCACTCGCACACCGGCGCTTGCGATCGCTTCGGTTTCGCGTGACTGCCGATGGGCGGCGCTTGTCGGCGGAAGTTACGACAGCCTGCTGCTCGCCGATCTCAACGCGCCTGACACACCGTACCGGGAGATTGTCGCGCCAGCCTCTGGAACGCGGTTTGACCCACTTGGCTTCACGCCGACCAATAGGTCGCTCAACTATGCGCAACGCCAAGGCAGCGGCTTTCAGGAGGCGTTCCGCTACGCACTTGCCGACGGCCAAAGCTACCCGGTGATGCAAACGCAAGCCGACGTGCTCGGCATCGAGTTCTCACCCACTGGCCGTTACGGGGTGTATTACAGCGGCGCGAACGCCCGCATCACCGACACGGCGGTCGTTGACCAAACATCGGAGAGCGCCGTGCCGCTCTCCGGAAACACGCGCGATCTGCGCTTCAATCGAGATGAAACAAAAATTGCGTTCCGTCTCGCCAACGATGGCTGGCCGAACGACATATTCATCGCCGACGTAGACGGCAGCCACATCACCCGTCTCGTCCACGCGCCTAACGCGCGCTAGGTTTGTTGCGGGATCGATTCGGCATCGATTCACAAGCGCAAGAATTTCGTCCCGGCATCGGGATAATTGCGCCTCGCTTGTGAGTGGTGACCACGCCCCAATCCGAATCGCGCCAACCTGACCGCTCGATGTCGAATCAGCCGTCCCTCCCCTTAGCCGTGCCGAGCACGCCGCAACCGCGCGCCACTCCGCACAACCTCGAAGCCGAGCAAGCGCTCTTGGGCGCGATCCTCTTCGACAACGAGACCTATAACCGCATCAATCCGGCGCTGCAGGACAAGCACTTCTACGATCCAGTGCATGGCCGCATCTTTCAGGCATGCCAAGATTTGATCGCCGCCGGTGAACTCGCCGACGGCGTCACGCTCAAAGAACGCTTCGCCAAGGACGGCGGCATCAAGGAAATCGGCGGCGCGGTTTATCTCTTGAAGCTAATGGAAGCGGCGGCGCCGCTCTCAGCCCAAGCGCAATCCTACGCCGATCTGATATACGATCTGGCGCTCCGGCGCGAACTCATCCGCGTCGGCACCGTCATTTCCGACCTCGCAGAAAATCCGCCGGACGACCACGACGCCAAGGACATCATCGAAGAGGCCGAGCGCACGCTCTTCACGCTCGCCGAAAGCGGCACCTCGAATTCCGGCTTCTCGCCCTTCTCCCGCGCGCTGACGACGTCCATCGAAATGGCCGCGGCCGCTTATGAGAGCAAATCCGACGTCTCCGGCCTCGCCACGCAGTTCGAAGATCTCGACCGCATGCTGGGCGGCCTGCACAAGTCCGACTTGATCATTCTCGCCGGCCGCCCTTCGATGGGCAAAACCGCGCTCGCCACCAACATCGCCTTCAACATCGCCCGCCAGAGGCTGAAGGTCGTCCGCGACGGCAATCTCGAGGATGCGTCCGACAAAGGCGGCGTCGTCGCCTTCTTCTCGCTGGAAATGAGCGCCGAGCAGCTGGCGACACGCTTGTTGTCAGACGCGGCGGAGATCGAGAGCGACCGCATCCGCCGCGGCAAGATTTCCAAGCAGGAATACGAGCGCCTCGCCGACGAAGCGGTAAACCTGCAACAGCTGCCTCTGCACATCGATGAAACCGGCGCCATCGGCATCGCGCAGCTCCAGGCGCGCGCGCGCCGCCTGCAGCGCACCACCGGCCTCGACTGCATCGTCGTGGACTACCTCCAGCTCGTCACCTCGTCGTCCCGGAAGAGTGAAGGCCGCGTGCAGGAGGTCAGCGAAATCACGCAGGGCCTGAAGGCGCTGGCGAAGGATTTGAAGGTTCCGGTCATCGCGCTTTCGCAGCTCTCGCGTCAGGTCGAAACCCGCGAGGACAAGCGCCCCCAGCTTTCGGACCTCCGCGAATCCGGTTCGATCGAACAGGACGCTGACGCGGTCTTGTTCGTATACCGGGAAAGCTACTATCTAGAGCGCGCCGAACCGCGCGAAGGCAGCGACGATCACGTCGCGTGGCAACGGCAAGTGGATGAAGTGCGCAACCACGCCGAAGTCATCATCGGCAAACAGCGGCACGGGCCGATTGGGAAAGTGAAGCTCTTCTTTGACAGCCGCTACACCAGATTCGGCAACCTCTCAGGCCGCAGCGGCGAGCACCACTAGGCCGCGCCTCGCGCGTCTACGCGTCGACACAAACGCGATCGTCGAGAACTGGCGCTTCTTCAAAAGCCAAGCGCCGACGGCTGCGACATCCGCCGTTGTAAAGGCCGACAGCTACGGCCTTGGCGCCGTGCAAGCGTCGCGCGCACTCGCGCAAGCTGGCGCGCGCGTCTTCTTCACCGCGACGGCGCCAGAGGCGGCGATCGTTCGCAAGGCACTCGGCGAAGGCCCGCAGATTTTTGTGCTCAACGGCCCCAGCGAAGACGACGGCGAGATCTTCGCCGGCGCCAAGCTTCTCCCCGTGTTGAACTCCATCGCGCAAATCAAACTGTGGGACGCGCGCGGGCCCGCTGCGCTGCACATCGACACCGGCATGAACCGGCTCGGCATCGGCCCCGAAGAACTCGCGCACACGATGGTGGCGCTCAAGGATACTTCGCTTGCGCTAGTGATGAGTCACCTCGCCTGCGCGTCCGACGTGAAGCACGAGAAGAACGCCATTCAGCTGAAGCGCTTTGTCGACGCCGCCTCTCTGTTTCCCAAGGCGCCGCTCAGCCTCGCCTCAACTGGCGGCGTGCTGATTAGCTCGGACTATCACTTCGATCTCATCCGGCCGGGCATCGGCCTCTACGGCCATAACGGCCTCGACGAGGGCGGCCCGGCTCTCGCGACGGCAGCCATCGTTGAAGCGCCCATCGTGCAGGTGCGCGAGTGCGAACCGGGCGAGACGTTCGGCTACGGCGCCACCTTCACCGCGACCGAAAAGATGCGCACGGCCACTGTCGCCCTCGGTTACGCGGACGGCTACTTGCGCGCGCTGTCGGGACGCGGGTATGGCGTTCTGGGGGGCGAGAAACGCCCCATCCTGGGGCGGGTTTCGATGGATCTCATCATCATCGACGTGACCGGCTGCGCCGACGCGCAACCCGGCGCGATGGTCGAATTCCTCGGCCCCAATGCGACGCTCGCCGATCTCGCCGCGCTCGCCGGCACCGCGCCCTACGAAATCCTGACGACGTTTGCGGGCACGGTGCGCAAGACCGGAGCGCGCACGTGAATCCGCTCGCCCATGTCGGGCGCGCCGTCATCGCCATGCTGGCGGAGGTCGGCCATTTCGCTTCCTTCGTCGGGCGCGCGATCGCTGCTGTGTTCTCGCCGCCGATTTTCTTTCGGCAGTTTCTGCAGCAATGCGCACAGCTCGGCTATTTCTCGCTGCCGGTGATCGGCGTCACCGCCGTGTTCATCGGCGCAGCGCTCGCGCTTAACATTTACGTCGGCGGCGCGCGGTTCAACGCTGAGCAATTCGTGCCGAACATCGTCGTGCTGGGCATCACGCGTGAACTCGGGCCCGTGCTTGCGGGCCTTATGCTCGCGGGCCGCGTCAGCGCCGGCATCGCAGCCGAGATCGGCACCATGCGCGTCACCGAACAGATCGACGCGATGACGACGCTCTCGACCGACCCGTATCGTTTTCTGGTCGCCCCACGCGTGCTGGCGGCGACATTGTGCTTACCGCTTCTCGTCGTCATCGCCGACATAGTCGGTGTGATGGGCGGCTATCTCGTTGCCGTGAACAGCTTGGGCTTCAACGGCGCGATCTATCTGCGCAACACCTTCCAGTTCATGGAGCCGCAAGACGTGACGCTTGGGCTCGTGAAGGCCGCTGTCTTCGGCTTCATCATCGCCTGCGTCGGCGCCTACCAAGGTTACAATAGCCAAGGCGGCGCCCTCGGCGTCGGCCGCGCCACCACGAACGCCGTCGTCGGCTCCATCGTCCTCATTCTCGCGGTGAACTATCTCATCACCGCTTTCTTCGTGGAGTGACGCCGATGGCTGCGAAACTCCAGCTTGTGAACGTGAAGAAAGAGCTCCGCGGCCGCCAGGTGCTCGACGGCGTGGACATCGACGTGGCCGAGCGGCGCTCGCTGGTGATCATCGGCGGCTCGGGCGTCGGCAAATCGGTGACGCTGAAGTGCGCGCTGGGCATCATGAAGCCCGATAGCGGCCAAGTGCTGGTCGACGGCGCCGACGTCACCCGCATGCCGGAGGAAATCCGCGCGCGCGTCATGCGCAAGTTCGGCATGCTGTTTCAGGGCGCGGCGTTGTTCGACTCCCTCACCGTGTGGGAAAATATCGCTTTCCGCCTGCTCTATGCCGATGGCGTCAAGCGTTCCGAAGCCCGCGAGCGCGCCATCGAGACCATGCGCAAAGTGCGCCTCGCGCCAGAGTTCGCCGATGTACGCCCCGTCGAACTTTCCGGCGGCATGCAGAAACGCGCGGGCCTTGCGCGCGCCATCATCGCCAAGCCGGACATCCTCTTCTTCGACGAGCCCACCACCGGCCTCGATCCCATCACCGCCGACGCCATCAACGATCTCATCGTCGACATGGTGAAGGATCTCGGCTGCGCCGCGGTCTCCATCACCCACGACATGGCCAGCGCCCGCAAAATTGCCGACGAAATCGCCATGCTCTACGCCGGCAAGATCATCTGGCGCGGACCGGTGGCGTCGCTGGACTCAAGCGGCAACGAATTCGTCGATCAATTCGTCGCCGGCAAAGCCGACGGGCCGATTCAAGCCGTCGTTTAGGCTTCGCTCTTCAATCCCGCGCCTACGCGAAACATGTGCCGATCCGGACGCGCGTGCGCACTCACATGGCGCGGGCGATGGCGCCGTCAAGCTGCTCGGGCGTCACCGTCGGCGCAAAGCGGCCGAGCACCTTGCCGTCGCGGCCGACAAGAAACTTGGTGAAATTCCATTTGATGCCGCGCCCCAACAGGCCGCCGCCTTTCTGGCGCGTGAGATAATCGTAAAGCGGATGCGCGGCGGGCCCGTTCACATCGATCTTGGCAAACAGCGGAAACGTCACGTCGTAATTCAACGAGCAGAAATTCTTTATCTCGCTCGCATCGCCCGGCTCCTGCTTGCCGAACTGATTGCACGGGAAGCCCAGCACCTCGACGCCCTTATCCGCATACTTTCGATGCAGCGCCTCGAGCCCCTTATATTGCGGCGTGAACCCGCATTGGCTGGCGACATTGACGATCAGCAAGAGCTTGCCACGATACTCGCCCAACGAATGCTCGGCGCCGTCAATGTCGCGGGCGGTGAAGTCGTAGACGCTGCTCATTCGTGGACCACGCCGGCGCATTGTTTGGCGTTGATCTCACGCATCGCGCCCGGTGTGCCGAATTGAGCGTGCAAATCTTCCGTGATGGGCGCACTGACATCGAGTGTGTAGGCAATTGGATCACCCGTCGGCGCACCGTGCGCGTCGAGGCGATGCATTGTCATCACGACGTGATTGTCGGTGATGGCGTACGGGCCGGCATAGGAGATCACGTTCGTCGGGTCGGTGTAGTCGTAATAAGTCGCGTCGCGATTGGTGACGACGAGATCGGAACGCCCGCAGCCATCACCAAACGACCACATGCCGCCGAGCGAAGCCGGATCGACCGTAAACGCAGCAGGCGTCGCTGCTGCAGGCGTTTCTGTTGTTTCGGTCGCGGCCGGCGCGCCGGTTTGCCCGCACGCGGCGAGCATCAAAACCGAAGCGGCGATCAAGGTGCGCATGAATAGTTCCTCCCCACGGTCAGACCACGCGCACCGCGGCCACGCAAGCGTTGCGCGGTGAAATCATAGACGCTCGGCATCATTCGCGATCCTCTTCGGGGCAGCGCCGCGCGTGAATTGTGACGCCGAACGTACCGTCTGCGCGGCCAAAGCGGCCATTGAGATCGTCCACTGGCGGCGTGATGAGGTCGAGAACATAAGGGATGACGTCACCAGTCACGTGCCCTTCGCCATCAAGGCGCTGCAACGATAGCGTCACCCGATTGTTCTCCAATTCCTCGGACCATTGCCCGCCATAGCTCACCACATGCCCTTCGTCCGAATAGTCAAAATAATCGACGTTCGCATCAGCATGAAAAACCAGATCGTAAAGCCCACAGCTGCGATCGAAGCTCCATTGACCCACAACCGCTTCGGTCTGCAGCTGAAAATCCTGCGGCGCGATCGCCTCAGCCGCGCTCGTTGCATTTTGCTCAGTGGCGCTAGTTGAGGCTGGATCGGAAGCGTTGCTTGGCGGCGCGCAGGCTGTGAGAGCAAGTGCGAAAGCGGCGGCAAGGATGATGCGCATGAAAGCTCCTGTCGCAGGCACCGCACCACAGCGCCTCACGTAGCGCAAGCGTTACGCGGCGAGAGCGAGCTTTTTGGCTTTCTTCAAGTCCGCCACAAAGCGCTCGAACTCCGCCTCCTTGTCCGCCTCGTCCGGCAAGCGCAGCAGCATGGACGGATGGATCGTCGCGCGCATGGCGCGGCCTTCGCGTGTCTTCAGCGTCGTGTCGCGCACCGAGGTCAGCGAACCCTTGTGCGCCGAAAGCGAGTGCAGCGCGGTGACGCCGAGCGCCACCACCAGTTTCGGCTTCACCAGCTCCAGCTCGTTCTTCACCCACCAACGGCAAATCTCGATCTCACCTTTATCGGCGCGCTTGTGCAGCCGCCGCTTGCCGCGCGGTTCGTACTTGAAGTGCTTTACCGCGTTGGTGACGAAAATCTCGCCGCGCTCAATGCCCGCGGCTTCGAGTGCGCGATCGAGCATCTTGCCCGCAGGTCCGACAAAGGGCTTGCCCACCAAATCTTCCTGATCGCCCGGCTGTTCGCCCACAAACGCCAGCAAAGGCTCCGTCATTTTGCCTTCGCCGGGCACCGCTTGCGTCGCATCGCGCCACAGCGGACAGGCGCGGCACGCATTTAAAGCACGGTTCAAGTCCTTCATCGATGCGGGCGGCTTCTCGTGTTCAGCCACGGGCTCCAGCCGATCCGGCAAATCCTCTGGCTTGATCTTGGCGTGCGCCAGGCCGGCGCGTTTCTTCGGAATTGTCGGTTGAGCTTGGACCATCGTTTCTGTCCGCATGCCCGCGGCGCGCACCAAAGGAGGAATGCTCTGCGTCTCCGGCATGTTCCGCCAATAATGCTTCGGCATTTCGCGCAGCATCGCCGCAACCTTCAGCCGCGCCGGATTGAACATGTTCTCGTAGTAAACGCGCCAATACTCTTCGCGTGCATCCTCCGGCGGTGCATCGGCGCGAGTTCCACCGGGATCAAAGCTCAGCGCCTCACCGTCCCAATGTGCACTCGCATGCGGCGTGATGATCGACCAGCGCATGCCGGCGAAACGCTTTACGAAATGATCCACGCCCGAGCGCAGCACATTGTATTGCGGCTCGTACCAGGAAACGAAATGCGGACCTTGAGGCGTCTCGACTTCGCGAAAACGTACGAACGCATGCATCTTATGCTCGTCACGCCAAACCGCGCGCGCGAGCTGGCGCAATTTGATGACATCCGCATCTGCCGCGTCCTCCATCAGATGCCGATGCCGCTGCAGCCGCCACAAAATCCGGTAGAGCAAAGCAAAGCGTTCAGGATCGTCGTGCAGCGCCGCCGATCGGGCCATCTCCACGAACTCGCGTGGCACACTGAATTGCAGATCGCCTTGTGGCAGCGGATCGCCGAACAATTGCGGCTCATGCGTCCAAAGCACATTCGTGGGCGGCACGTGCGCGGCGATCAGCCCGCGCGCTTTCTCGCGCCAAACGTCGAAGTCCGCGTCGGGCGCCAACTGCGCGGAAATCATACGAAGAGGTCCATCTGTGCGGGCTCGGGCGCGAGCTTGGCGCGAAGGTTTTCATCGTCCGCCAGCGGCCGCCAATCGCGCGCGATCAAGAACGGACGGCATTTCTCCACACCGCGCGTGAGCCGCGCCACATCGTCGAGCCCGAGCGTGCGATAGCGGCGCGCCATGATAATCTGATCGATGCTCTTCACGCCCAGGCCCGGCACGCGCAGCAAAAGCTCGCGATCGGCGGTGTTCACATCAACCGGAAACGCGTCGCGATGCGCCAATGCCCAAGCGAGCTTGGGATCGATGGCCAGGTCGAGCAGGCCATCAGCGCCCGTCACGATCTCTCGCGCCTCGAACCCGTAGAAACGCATCATCCAATCAGCCTGATAAAGCCTATGCTCGCGCATCAGGGGCGCGGGGTGCAGCGGCAAGCGCGCCGTTGAATCTGGAATGGGGCTAAACGCCGAATAATAGACGCGCCGCAGCCGGTAGCCGGAGTAGAGTTGCGCCGACGCCGCCAAGATATCGCGATCATCCGCGCCGTCGGCGCCGACAATCATCTGTGTCGATTGCCCGGCCGGCGCGAACGCCGGTGCGTTCTTCTCCGACGCTTCATCGATGCCTAATCGCACCCGCGCCATTGAGCCGCGAATGATGTCGCTACGCTTCTCCGGCGCGAGTTGCGCCAGCGTGTCCTCGCGTGGCAGCTCCACGTTCACCGAGACGCGATCCGCATACGCACCCGCTGCCGCAATAAGCTCTGGCGAAGCGCCCGCGATCAGCTTCAAATGAATGTAACCGCCGAACTTGTGACCGTCGCGCAAGCTCCTCGCCACGCGCGTCATTTCCTCCATCGTCTCGTCGTGTGATTTGACGATGCCGGATGAGAGAAAGAGCCCCTCGATGTAGTTGCGCTTGTAGAAGTCGAGCGTCAGCTGAACGACTTCCTCCACTGTGAACTTCGCCCGCGGCACGTTCGAGGAGCGGCGGTTGATGCAGTAGGCGCAATCGTAGAGGCACTGATTGGTCAGCAGGATTTTAAGGAGCGACACGCAGCGCCCATCCGGCGTGTAGGCGTGGCAGATGCCCATGCCCTTGTCGGTCGAGCCAATGCCGCCCGTGCCGAGACTGTCGCGCTTCGGACCGCCCGACGAGGCGCACGAGGCGTCGTACTTGGCCGCGTCGGCCAAAATTCTGAGCTTTTCCCGAACCTGCATTTGTTCTATATATGTTCTGGTTCGGAGTCGCGGGCAACGCGGAACCGCAGGGGCGCATCAGGCTAGGCTTGGCCGCTCGGGAGATTCGCATGGCCAAGTCCGACCACGTCTTCACCTGCCAGGCCTGCGGGGCAGTCTGGGGCAAGTGGCAGGGCAAGTGCGACGCCTGCGGCGAGTGGAATACGCTCGTCGAGGAAGCCGCCCGCCCGGTCGTTCCCGGCGCGCTGGCTGCGCCCACGGGCAAGAAGAGTTCGAAGCTCGCCTTCGTTGAGTTGGCTGGCGAGGCCGAACCACCCGCCCGCCTGGCCACCGGCATTTCCGAGTTCGATCGGGTGTGCGGCGGGGGCCTTGTCCCGGCCTCCGCGATCCTCGTCGGCGGCGATCCGGGTGTCGGCAAATCGACGCTGCTGCTGCAAGCGGCCGCTGCGCTGGCAAAGCGTGGGCACACCGTCGCCTACGTCACCGGCGAAGAGGCCGAAGCGCAGGTGCAAGATCGCGCACGCCGGCTCAACGCCGCGGATGCGCCTGTCAGCCTCGCCGCCGAGACGGATCTCCGAAAAATTCTCGACGGCTTGAAGACGATGAAGCCCGACGTGGTGATCGTCGACTCCATCCAAACGCTCTGGGCCGACGGCGTTGAGGCAGCGCCCGGCACCGTCGCGCAAGTGCGCGCGTGTGCGCACGAGCTGGTGCGCTTCGCCAAGAAAAGCGGCGCCATCCTCATTCTCGTTGGCCACGTCACCAAGGATGGCCAGATCGCGGGCCCGCGCGTGGTCGAGCACCTCGTCGACGCCGTCATCTATTTCGAAGGCGAGCGTGGTCTGCCGTTCCGCATTCTCCGCGCCGTGAAGAACCGCTTCGGCCCCACCGACGAAATCGGCGTGTTCGAAATGGTGGAAGCGGGACTTGTCGAAACCCCCAACCCTTCGGCGCTCTTCCTTGGCACAACCGGCGCCCGCGCATCCGGCGCAGCGGTGTTCGCGGGCGTTGAGGGCTCACGTCCCGTGCTTGTCGAAATCCAAGCGCTCGTGGCGCCCAGCGCCTACGGCACACCTCGGCGCGCCATCGTCGGTTGGGACAGCGCGCGCCTCGCGATGATCCTCGCTGTGTTGGAAACGCGCTGCGGCCTCTCCTTCGCCGGGCGCGATGTCTACCTCTCCGTGGCCGGAGGTTTGCGCATCACCGAACCCGCGGCGGATCTCGCGGTCGCTGCGGCCCTCATCTCCGCGCTGAGCGACGAGCCCTTGCCGAAGGATTGCGTGGCCTTTGGCGAAGTCGCGCTCTCGGGCGAAATTCGCCCCGCGGGCCGCACCGATCTGCGCCTGAAAGAGGCGGCGAAACTGGGTTTCAGCAACGCTTTTGCGCCGCCGCAAAAGAAAGCCGCGAACGCCGATCTGCGCGTCAAACAGATCGAGCATATCGCAGACTTAGCGGCAGCAATCGCGCCGGCGCCGAGACGCGCCGCCTCAGCCTAACCGGCCAGTTGGCATTCGGCGCTCTTGGCGCCGTGCTCACGCAGGAAGCCCACGTAGTATTCTGCGTATTCGCGCGCATCGGTGTGCAACCGCGTGTTTTCCGGCTCCAGCGAAGCGATGCCGTTGGCCCAGCCAGTTGCGCATTCGCCAGCGGCGGTGTCGGACCGTACGCACCCCATGAAGGCATTGAACACGCCGCGATAAACATCGAATTGCGCGCGCGTCATCGGCGCGCCGTGGCCGGGAATGGCGATTTCAAACGGCGTCGCCCACACCTCGTCCAGAGACGTGCTCCATTCCTGCGGACATGCCGTCTCGAAGAACGGCGCCGGCAGCGTCACCAGATCTCCAAGAACAACCACGCGGCTCGCGCGATCGTAGAGCCACACGTCAGCGTCGGACACCGCATGATTGGTGACATGCACGTCGAGGCGTTTGCCGCCAATGCGCATCGGCCCGCTCTGCGACAGCGTCACATCGGGCCGCAAGCTGTCGGCGTGATCCATGGTGTCGAGGAAAAGCCGCCGCTCTTCGATCTCAAGCGGCGTGCCTTCATTGGCGGCTTGCCGCGCCCGCGCCCGCTCAAGGCCGCGCGTTAAGAAGCCGTCCGGCGCCGCGGCTCTGTCGATGGCGTTGGTGGTGTAGACGCGCGCGCCGGGAAATACGGCTTTGATCCGCCTGTTGCCGCTAGAATGATCGAGGTGCCAGTGCGTGTTGATGATGGCCCGGACCGGGCGATGGTTGTCGCGCGCGAAAGCAAGGATTTGGTCGCTGTGCTCGATGTGGCGGCCTGTATCGACCACCACCAGTCCGCCGCTCACGTGGAAGACGACGGTGTTGCCATCCGGCCCCCGCGATGCCGGCACATCGCCCGGCAGCAAATACACGCCAGAGGCGATCCGCTGCGGTGGGCTCACGAGCACCGGTGGCGACGGGGCCTCCGCCGCGACTTGTAGAACGGAAGCCAAAATCACCGCAGTCAGCATCAACTTTCTCCCACCTATTCGGCAGCGGAATGTTGACGGCGCGGGATGAGCCAGTCCCGCCCTAATCGACCAAGCGCAAACGCATTGCTGCGCGCCACAGGGCGGCCTTCCCTTCGCCACCGGGGCCGTCTATCCCTGCCCGGGCTTGGGACGCCTTGGCCGCGAGAACGCGGCAGGCCGCTCGTGCTGCGCGGCCGGCAGAAGGGGAGCGACGCTGATGGATCTCGGCTTCACCTGGTTCGACTTCGCCGCCCTCGTGGTGCTTGGCCTCTCTGGGGTCATGGCCTTCGCGCGCGGCCTTATCCGCGAAGTCTTTTCGATCATTGCCTTTATCGGCGCGGCCATCGCGGCCGTCTTCTTCGCGGGCATGCTGCGGCCCATGGTGGAGAGTTTCACGCCGCTTTCAGGCCCGCTGGCTTCAGTCGCCGCCGGCCTTGTGATCTTCCTCATCGTTTTCATCGTCATCACCGTCATCACCTCGACGGTGGCGAAGACAGCCCATCAATCGACCGAGATCGGTTCCTTCGACCGCGCCGCAGGCTTGGCCTTCGGCGTGCTCCGCGGCGTGCTGGTTGTATCGCTGTTCGTGCTGCTGATGCGCCAGACCACGGTCGAGGACACGACGCAGGCGCCAGATCCTATGCAGGACGCTATTCGCGGCGCGCGAACCTACCCTATGTATGACGCAGTCGCCGGTGCGCTTGAGGCAGTTCTGCCCCAGGCTCGTCAGCGTGCTGATGATATACTGAGACGGCAACGCGGCGAGTCGGCGACCATTCCGCCGGCGGCGCCGGCACCGGAACAACCGGCCCCGCAGGCCCCGACGCCCTAAAGGACCAATGACCGCCGAGCGCCCCCTCCCAAACTCCACCCTGGCGCCGGCGCCAGACCGCTGGGAACACGACGACAAGCCGCGCGAAGAATGCGGCGTCTTTGGCGTCTTCGGCAGCGAGGACGCTTCGGTCCTCACAGCGCTTGGTCTGCACGGCCTTCAGCACCGCGGTCAGGAAGGTTGCGGCATCGTCAGCTATGACGGCGCTCGCTTCCATCACGAACGGCATCTCGGATTGGTCGGCGAGCATTTCGCCGGCGCGGATGTGCCAAAGCGCCTGCCCGGTTGGGCCGCCATCGGCCACACGCGCTACGCCACCCAGGGCGGCACACTTCTTCGCAACGTGCAGCCACTCTTCGCGGACCTGGCGCTCGGCGGCTTCGCCGTTTGCCACAATGGCAATCTCACCAATTCGCGCGATCTGCGCCAACGCCTCGTCGAGAAGGGCGCGATCTTCCAATCGACGTCCGACACTGAGTGCATCCTGCAGCTCATCGCTGGTTCACGGAAACCGCGTGTCGTCGAACGCTTCGTCGAAGCGCTGCACGACATCCAGGGCGCCTACGCCATCGCCGGCCTGACCACCAACATGATGATCGGCGCGCGCGATCCGATCGGCATCCGCCCGCTCGTGCTTGGCGACCGCAACGGCGCGGTCATCCTCGCCTCCGAGACCTGCGCGCTCGATATGATCGGCGCCAAGTTCGTGCGCACAGTAGAGCCCGGTGAAGTCATCGTCGCTACGCGCGACGGCAAGGGCCACATCAAGATCGAAAGCCACTTCCCGTTCGGCGAACGCAAAGCGCGGCCGTGCATCTTCGAGTTCGTGTACTTCTCGCGTCCGGACTCGGTGATCGACGGGCGTTCAGTTTATGACATCCGCAAGCGCATGGGCCTAAAGCTCGCGCAGGAAACCGGCGTGAAGGCCGACGTCATCGTGCCGGTGCCGGACTCTGGCGTGCCGGCCGCCATGGGCTTCGCTGCTGAGAGCGGCATCCCTTACGAGCTCGGCATCATCCGCAATCACTATGTCGGGCGCACCTTCATTCAGCCGAAGCAAGAAATTCGCGCCCTCGGCGTACGCTTGAAGCACTCCGCCAATCGCGATGTCATCAAAGGCAAGCGCGTCGTCCTTGTCGATGACTCGATCGTGCGCGGCACCACCTCGCAAAAGATCGTACAGATGGTGCGCGAAGCCGGCGCCAAGGAAGTGCACTTCCGCAGCGCCTCGCCACCGATCAAATTCCCCGACTTCTACGGCATCGACATGCCGACGCTCGACCAGCTTATGGCCGCGCAAATGACGCTTGAGGAAATGCGCAAGTCGCTGGATGTCGACTCGCTGGGCTTCCTCTCCATCGAGGGCCTCTACTGGGCGATGGGCGAAAAGAAGCGCAACGCCGAGAACCCGCAATTCACCGACCACGCTTTCACCGGCGATTATCCGACGCCGCTCCTCGATCAATCGAACGAGCAGGCCACCAAAGACTTCCAACTCTCGCTGTTGGCTGAAGCGGCGGCGGAATGATTTCGCAACAGGGACGCATCGCGCTGGTCACCGGCGCGTCGCGCGGCATTGGCCGTGCGGTTGCGGCGCGGCTTGCGGAGGAAGGCTGGAAAGTCATCGCGCTGGCGCGCAGCACCAAAGCGCTGGAAACGCTCGATGACCGCATCCGCGAAATCGGCGGCGAAGCGACGCTGATCCCACTCGATTTGAAAGACGGCGCGGCGATCGATCAACTCGGCGCTGAACTCTTCAATCGCTTCGGCCGCATCGATGGCCTGGCTGCGTGCGCCGGCGTTCTGGGGCCGACCACACCCATCCACCAGATCACGCCCGCGCAAATGGATGAGGCGGTCGCCGTGAACTACACGGCCAACTGGCGGCTCATCCGTTCGCTACACCCGCTTCTGCGCGCATCGGAAGCGGGGCGCGCCGTGTTCGTCACCAGCGGCATCGCAACGAAACCGCTCGCTTACTTTGGCCCATACGCCGCATCGAAAGCAGCACTCGACGCGCTGGTGAAAACCTACGCAGCCGAGACCAACATCACGCCCATCCGCGCCAATCTCTTCAGCCCAGGCCCCGTGCGCACGGCGATGCGCGCCAAAGCGTTTCCCGGCGAAGACGCGAACCAGCATCCAACGCCGGAAGAAGTCGCGCCCAGCATCACCGCCATGCTCCGCGCCGATTACGCGGCCAACGGCGAAACCGTGCGCTTCCAGCGGGCCGCATCGAGCGCCTAGCGCGCTACGCAGCCGCGCCTTAGGCTGAACCCATAAGGGGGCCGCGATGCGCGCCATTCTATCGCTTCTGTTGTTCAGCTTCGTCTTCGCCGGCATGCCCGCGCAGGCGCAACCAGCGTCGATCACCGCGCCTGCGCCGGCGTCCTCCCACGTCGCCGCGGCGCGCGACATGTTGCAGGCGATGACCCTAGACAACGGAACGCTTGAGATCGGCGCCCGCGAAGCCTTCCGCGCCATAGCTCGTCACATGCGCAGTGAAATGATGGACACCCCGTTCTACGCAGGCCTGAGTCCGGCGCACAAGCAGGCGCTCGACGCGGTGTACGAGCCGCTTGCCCTACAACTCGGCGCGGAAACTGTGCGCGTGGCGCCGCCGCTTCTAGATGAGTACGCGCCGCGCTTTGCCGCGCTCATGAGCGAACAGGCCCTTATCGCTTCTGCCGCGTTCTTGCGGAGCGCCGAAGGACGCGCCTGGGCGCTCTATCAAGGCAGCCTCGCCGTCAACGCTGCGGCGCCAGGCGCGCCAATGCCACCGCCGCTCAGCGATGCTGAAGCGCAAGCCGCGGAAATGTTCCTGCGGTCGCCGGCAGGTCTTGAGTTCAACGCGCAGCCAGTCGGCCGTTTGTCGAACGAACTTGGCCGCCGCGCCACGTCGGCGCCCAGCGTCGCCGCCATGATGAGAGCCGCGTTTTGCCGCGCTGTCGAAGACCAATGCCCGCAAGGCTGGCGTCCGTAACCGCATTGTCGACACCCTACGACACCATCATCATCGGCGCGGGCGCAGCGGGCCTTTACTGCGCCATGCACGCGGGCCGGCGCGGGCGGCGCGTCCTGGTGCTCGAGCACAACGCCGAAGTCGGTGCGAAAATCCTGATCAGTGGCGGCGGCCGCTGCAACTTCACTAACATCGACGCCGGCGATCCGAAGCGCTTCCTGTCCGCCAATCCCCACTTCGCGCGCTCAGCGCTGACGCGCCATCCGCCGCGCGACTTCATCGCGCTCATCGAAAAACACGGCGTCGCCTATTACGAAAAGACGCTCGGCCAACTCTTCTGCGAAGGCGCGCGCGCGTCGCAGAAGGTCGTGCAGATGCTGCTGGACGAGTGCGCCACCGCGGGCGTGGAACTCCGCGCAGACTTCCGCATCAACGGCGCGCGCAAGGCCGAGCGCTTAATCGTTGATACGATGATGGGGCCGATTGAATCCGAGACGCTGGTGGTCGCCAGCGGCGGCCTCTCCATACCGAAACTTGGCGCGACGCCATTCGCGTACCGCCTCGCCGAACAGTTCGCCGTCCCAATCATCCCGCCCCGCGCCGGCCTCGTGCCGCTTACGTTCAACGAAAACGATCTGACCTGGATGCGCGCGCTTACCGGCGTCTCCGCCGACGTGCGCGTCTCAGTCGGCAAAACCGCATTCCGCGAGGCCGCGCTTTTCACGCACAAGGGCATGTCAGGCCCCGCCATCCTTCAAATCTCTTCGTACTGGACGCCTGGTCAAACTATCGAAATCGATTGGCTGCCCGACACCTCCGAAGACGCGCTCACCGCGCGCAAACGCGAGCGGCCGAAAGCGCAGCTCAAATCTATCCTCGGCGAGATGCTCTCGGATCGCTTGGCGGAGGCCTTAAGCGTACGCCTGCCACAAGGCGCCATCGGCGATATGAAAGACGCGGCGCTCGTCGAAGCGATGCGGACGCTCAAAGCGTGGCCGCTCAACCCGCATGGCACCGAAGGCTACGCCAAGGCCGAAGTCACCGTCGGCGGCATCGACACCAGCGCGCTCTCACAGCAAACCATGGAAACGCGCGCCGTACCCGGCCTCTTCTTCATCGGCGAAGCCGTCGATGTCACCGGCTGGCTCGGCGGCTATAACTTTCAGTGGGCGTGGTCGAGCGGTTGGGCCGCCGGTCAGGCCTGCTGAGGCGGATTGAGCCGCGCGTTGATCAGCGAGATCGGCAGCGCCACCAAAACCGTGTGCGTGAAGAATTGCCCGGCGAGCAGAAGCGGGCTGTCGCGCAAGTCCGTCGGAAACTCCGCGAACGCCGCCTGAATGCGCGCCGAGGCGTCACCCAAGCTTGAAGCAAATGCGCCCGTCTGCACCGCGGTCAAAGGCACGATGAGATAGTTCATCGCGACCGTAAGCCAGATGCCATAGAGCACGCCCCACAGAATCGGGCGTCGGCGCAAAGTAGGCAGCACGCCTGAAGCGAACACGAACACGCCTGCCATCACGATGGCGATCGCAAAGTGCGAGACAAGACCAAGCAACGTGATGTCGAGCCCCGCATCGCGCGCATTGGCGCGGCCGATCCAACCGGCCGCAATAGATCTTAAGATCCGATCCGGCGGCGCATGAAATGTCAGAGGTCCGAAAACGACGAATGCGTAGATCAAGTCGCAAATTCCGCCGACGATGCCGCCGAACAGCGTAGCTTTCAGCTTGTTGTTCATCTGCGTCCCTCCCCAAGGATTTGACAGATGAAAGCGCGGCGCAGGGCGCGCGCCTACCCCTTTCCCTCGCGGTTCACGGCTTTGTGCACCGCTAATCGCCGTCGGCAAACGGGTTCTTCCCCGCCTTCACGATCAACCGCACCGGCGCCGCGTGCAGATCAAACGCGTCGCGTAGCGCATTGACCAGGTAGCGCTTGTAGCTCTCCGGCATGTCTTCGGCGCGCGATGAGATGAGCACAAACGTCGGCGGGCGCGCTTTGATCTGCGTGAGATAGCGCGGCTTGATGCGCTTGCCGCGCACGGCGGGGGGAGGATGCTTGGCGATCGTGGAGTAGAGCCAGTCGTTCAGGTCTTTGGTTTTGACGCGCGCGGTCCAATCCTCGTGCGCTTCGCCGACCGCCTTCATCAGCCGCTCAAGCCCAACGCCCGCAACCGCCGACACCGTCACCAAAGGCGCGCCACGCGCTTGCGGCAGGCTCTCCTTGGCGACGAGCTTCATCTCCTCGAAATGCGCGCGCGGATCTTCGATCTTGTCCCATTTCGCCAGCACGAACACGAGCGCACGCCCTTCGCGGATGACGAGGTCGGCGATGGAGAGATCCTGTTTCTCGAACGCCTCGTTCGCATCCATCACCAGCAGGCACACATCGGCGAAGCGGATCGCGTGCAACGTTTCACCGACGCTCATGCGCTCAAGCTTTGCCTGCACTTTCGCCTTCTTGCGCATGCCGGCAGTGTCGACCAGGCGATAATTTTCATCGCGCCATTGCCAATCGACCGAGATCGCATCGCGGGTGATGCCCGCTTCCGGACCGACTAGAAGCCTATCCTCGCCGATCAAGGCATTCACGAGCGTCGACTTGCCAGCGTTCGGCCGGCCGATGATGGCGATGTGGATCGGGCGCTTGCCGGTTTGCGTTTCACCGCCGGTGGCTGCGCTCTCGTGCGCTGCAATCGCCGCGTAGAGATCGCCCATACCCTCGCCATGCTCGGCCGAGATCGCAACCGGCTCTCCGAGACCCAAAGCGTAAGCTTCATTCACGCCGCCAGTTGTGTTGCGGCCTTCGGCTTTGTTTGCAGCCAACACCACTGGCTTATCGGCACGCCGCAGCAATGCGGCGAAGCCCTCGTCCGCGGGCGTCACGCCAACGCGTGCATCGACCAAAAACAGAATGACGTCCGCGTTGCGGATCGCGACTTCCGTCTGCTCGCGCATCCGCGTTTCGAGCGTCTCGTCGTTGACGTCTTCGAAGCCCGCCGTGTCGATCAAAGTGAAGTCCAGATCGCCCAAGCGCCCTTGCGCTTCGCGGCGGTCCCGCGTCACGCCCGGCGTGTCATCGACAATGGCGAGCTTCTTGCCCGCCAGGCGATTGAACAACGTGGATTTGCCGACATTGGGCCGCCCGACGATCGCGAGCTTGATTGTCATGCGGCCATCACATCAGCGCAGGACGACCAAGCGCGCGTCGTCGGTCACCAGATAGATCATGCCGTTCGCCGCGATCGGCGGAATGTAAACCGGCTGGCCCACGTCCGCGCGCGCGACCGTCTGGCCGTTCTCAGGCGAGACGGCGACAACTTGGCCGAGCGAGTTCGCCAAGACCAAGCGCCCGCCAATCATGACGGGACCCGTCCATGCGATACGGCCTTCATCGCTATGGCCTTCGCGCGTCCGGCGGAGTTGGCTCACCCAATAGACATTGCCGGTAGCGCGATCGAACGCCGCCAACTCGCCATCGACGCTCACCGCGTAAACAACCGAACCGGCGACAAACGGTGTTTGCGTCGAGCCGAATCCCTTCGCCCAAACGCGCTGCCCAGTGCGGATGTCGATCGCGGCCAAAACGCCCGAATGGCTCGCTGCGAACACAACGCCGTCGTCAATGACAGGCCGTCCAGCGATGTCGTTGATCGCCGACAGCGACGTGAGACGGCCCGCGCGCGAAAGTGAATCGCTCCAGAGCCGGCGCCCGTTGGCCGAAATCAACGCCACGATTTCACCGGACGCGAACGGCGCGATAACCGTCTCGCCGTCAATCGCCACGCTCGGCGCCGACATGATGCGCGCTGCCTCGGCAATCGCTTGGTAATTCCACAGCACTTCGCCGGTAGCCGCGTTGAGCGCCATCAACTCGCTATCGTTGGTGATGGCAAACACGCGATCGCCAAGCACCGTCGGCGCCGACTGGAACGGCGCCCCGGCCTGGACGCGCCAAATTTCGTGGCCGTTGCTGGCGTCGAGCGCGACGATGAAGCCGAAGCCCGTCGTCACAAACACGCGCCCGCCGGACGCGGCGATGCCGCCGCCGCGCGCGAAGTGATCGCGCGAATGTTCGGGGCGCATCTGTTCAGCCCAAAGCTGATGACCGTCAGAAGAATCGACGGCGCGCAGGCGGTGATCCGAATCGAGGAAGAAAAGTCTTCCGCCGGCGATCACCGGCGGCGCCGAGATGCGGGTGCGCCCATTCGAGCCTGAGCCGAGATTTGCGCGCCACGCTTGCTCCAGCACGCCCGCACCGGTCTGGTTCGGCGGCGAGTTGTCTGCCGTGCCGCCCGGCTGACTCCATTCGCTCATCGCCACCGGCAGCGGCGGGGTGATCGGACGGCCCTGCAGCGAGGGGTCCGGCGTCAAATCCTGTTCGAACGCCAGAATTGAAACGCGGCCTTCTTGCGGCACGGCGTTGCGGGCCGCGCGCGAGTTGCTGTCGTCGAATGGATTGATCGCGTTGCCGATGCGGCTGACTGTTGAGCAGGCCGACAAAGCGGCGACCGCCGCAAGCAAGGCAATCGGACGCAACGGGGTCATTGGGATTCTCCTCCGGATGGCGCGGGCGCAGGATGTGCGCCGTCCGCTTGAGCCGCCGGCGCGGGGCCGACGACGCTAAGAGCCAGTTGCGCGCGCTGCTTCAAGGCTTGCGGCGCATCGAATGCAAGAGTCAGAGTCTGCAATTGCGTGCGGGCGATGTCTGGTTGCCCAGCCTCCCACGCTTCAATCGCCAGCAATTCACGAGCGAGGAATGAGAAACGCGTGTGGCTATCAATGATCGGCTGCAAGCGCCGTTGCATCGCTGCGAAGTCTTCGGTGTCTGCCGCAATGTAGGCGGCGCGCATTTGTGCGGTCTGACGCATCGTCTGATCGCTCGCCGATGAGCCGAGGCGATCGAATTCAGTCAACGCGCCTTGAAGGTCGCCTTGCTGCTGCAACACGGCAGCGTGCTCCATGCCCGCCATGGTGCGATAGATTTGCGGACCGTCGCGGGTGAGGCGCTCGAACTCGGCCTTCGCCTGATCGAGATTGCCCTCGCGCGCCAACTGCTGCGCGGCCACGTACCGCTCGGCGTGCTGGCGGGCGACGTCGCGCGTGTGGCCTTGCCATACTTGCCACGCCAAAACGCCGAGGATCGCGACGACGAATACGCCGATCACCCACACGCCGTAGCGCTTGGCCAAGTCGAGCATGCGGTCCTGCCGCAGGCTTTCATCGACTTCCTGAACAAAACTGTCGGTTTCGTTGGTCACGCGCCCGAAATTCCCTCACCCCGCGGGCTCGGCAAACGAGCCAGACCCCTAAAATCGGCGGCAAGCTAGCCGTGCTTGTCGCCCCGGGCAACGCGCGGCCGCTGCGGCTTCCCGCCCGGTGCAGCGTTCAGGGCATAGGTCTCAGCTGCGGCAGGAAAACGGCGGGCCCGGACATCGGCCGCATAGGAGGCGGCCGCCTTGTCGATGACCCCCTTCAGGTCGGCATAGCGGCGGACGAATTTGGGGGTCCATTCGAAGAGGCCGAGCAGGTCGTCGGTAACTAGGATCTGCCCGTCGCACTGGGCCGAGGCGCCAATGCCGATCGTCGGGGCCTTCACTGCAGCGGTTATTTCGGGAGCGAGCGTTTCATCCACACCCTCGACGACAATGGCGAAGGCGCCCGCCTCGTCGGCGGCGCGCGCCTCCGCCAGCACACGCGTGCGCTCTTCCTTGGTGCGGCCCTTGGCGCGGAATTTCCCGTCCACGTTCACCGCTTGCGGGCGCAAGCCCACATGGCCCATCACCGGAACGCCCCGGTCGACCAAAAACCGGATCGTTTCACCGATATTGGCGCCTGAAGCCTCCATCTTCACGGCTTGCGCGCCGGTTTCCTTCAAAACGCGGGTGGCGTTGATGAACGCCAATTCCGCGCTCGCCTCGAACGAACCGAACGGCATGTCGACGACGACAAGCGCACGGTCCGCGCCGCGCATCACCGCTTGGCCGTGCAGGATCATCATGTCGAGGGTGACGCCCACCGTATTGGGCAGGCCGTGCAACACCATGCCGACGCTATCGCCGACCAGCAGCAGGTCGCAGTGCTTGTCCAAGAGTTGAGCAACCGGCGCCGTGTAAGCCGTCAGGCAAACGATCGGCTCGCCGCCCTTGCGGCCACGGATCTCCGGGACGGTGACGCGGCGGACATCGTTGGTTTGACGGGACATAGGCGCGCCTCGTGCTGCAGTGCACAATGACTTAGCGCGCGCGGCCGCGCCACGCTAGGGCAGCGCACCATCTAAGCGAGTTGGAGCTTAGTTCTGCTGGGTTGCGCGGTAGGCGACGAACCCGCCGGTCAGCACGCCGACCGTCAGCAGGATCTGCGTCAAGCCCGCGCCAACCGATTGCATGAGCCCTTGAGCGGCCGTGCCGGCTGAAGGCGCGCTCGCCAGCGCACCGTGCATGCGGGCGACTTCAAGCCCGGCGTCTGCAAGCATTTGCTGGCCGTAAACCGAAGCAACCGCGTAGAGGCCATAGGCGACCGCCGCGCCGCCTGCCGCCATGCCGACGCTGTAAGCGACATTCCGCACTTGCGCCGCGCGCTCAGCGCGCGCCACGCCATGCGAAACACGGACGCTAAAGCCGTCATCGACCGGCTCGTGGGCTTCCGCGAAAGAGCGCTTCAGAAGGGCGTCGATATCGTTCATGGGGCCGCCTCCAACATGCGGCGAAGCTTTTCAGTTCCCCTTAGAACATGTGACTTCACGGTGCCTAAGGGTAGTCCCGTCATCTCTACAATTTCCGAGTGACTTAACCCTTCTCCGTGGTTCAGCGTCACACATAGTCTCTCAGCATCTGAAAGCCTTGCAAGGGCCTTCTCCAGGTCGATCTTGGCGCCGGCTTGCGCTTCCGGCGTGGAGTCCTCCGATGCGATGGGCGATGCATCGTCGATCTCCTCGAACACTGCTTTCTGACGCCGTTTAGCCATCAGAAAGGTTGTTACCGCGATCCTCCTGAACCAACCGGGAAATGCCGCCGGTGTTTCCAAGTCTCTCAATCTTTCCCACGCTTTGATGAACGCCTCTTGAGCAAGATCATCAGCTTCAGCGTGGTTGTTGCACATTCTCCTGAGCAGAGCCCGCGCCCAGCCCTGACGGCGCTTCACAAGCTCGTTGAACGCCAGCTGGTCCCGAGCCTGCGCCGCGATAATCAGCGCGGCTTCTGCGGCCTGAGCCAGATTGGTGAGCCCCCGTTGCGCCACTCACTGCCACTCACTGATCCTTCTTCTTGGCTGCATAATCGATGATTGCGAGCAGGATGAAAGCGGTCCCGAGCGCGCCGAGCAAAACAGCTGGGATCATCATCCCGTTAAAAGCCTCTTCGGCGCCCGAAACTTCGCCGGTGAAATAGGCGGCGAGAGCGAACCCGGCGCCAAGGGCCAAGAGGACGACACCGCTGCCCAAGGTCCGGCGCGGCCGGTCCTGCTGGCGCTGTTGGCCTTCGGTCAGCTGGCGCATTAACGCGGGATCGAGCTGCTGGCCTTTCTCAAGCGCCTGCGAAATGAGCTGGTGGGCGGACTGTTTGGTCCGCTCCCGGAGCCAGATCGGCACCAGGATGATGGCGGCCAAAAAGCCAAAGAAAATAATCATTGCGAGCGCGCCGCCGTCCATTCCTAGCTCTCCATAGCCCGTGTGGGTCTTCGCCCCATTTGCGTCATAGATGCGCTGGCTGGGGGGCTTGGATGCAGCCCATTACAGCGGCCCCGCAGCGGCAGGCCGTTCTGTCATGATCCGCCCGCTTCGCGCCACGCAAGAAAATGTTGCTTCCGGGTTTGACAATCCATACTTAAGTTTCTACTTAAGTATTGTCATGTACCAACCCGCCGCCCTCGACTTGGCCTTCCAAGCGCTCGCCGATCCGAGCCGCCGGGCCATGGTTGATCGCCTGGCCCTCGGCCCCGCTTCTGTCAGCGAACTGGCAAAGCCTCTGGCCATGAGCCTGCCCGGCGTCATGCAGCACCTCGCCGTGCTCGAGGCTTCAGGCTTGGTTATCTCCGAAAAGGTCGGCCGCACCCGCACCTGCCGAATTGAGCCGAAAGCCTTCAACCAAGCCGAACAATGGATCGCCGAGCGCCGCGCGCTCTGGGAGCGCCGCTTCGATCGCCTCGGCGCATTTCTCGAAGAAACCAAGGACGAAGACTGATGCTCACGCTCTACGGCCACCCGATTTCGTCGTTCACGTGGAAGGTGCTGATCGCGCTGCACGAGAACGGCACGCCGTTCGACTACGTCACCGTCGATCAGAACACGTACGCCGACTTCATCGCCAAGTGGCCGATGGGCAAGTTTCCGATCCTGCTCGATAGCGACCGCAAGACGATGACGACCGAAACATCGGTGATCATCGAATATCTCGACACTTATTATCCCGGCCGCACACGCTTCATCCCCAAAGACATCGACACCGCACTCGAAGTGCGCCGCTGGGACCGCGTGTTCGATCATTTGAACACGACCATGAGCAAGATCGTCACCGACAAGATTCGTCCCGACGGCCGCGCCGATCCCTTTGGTGTCGAAGACGCCAAACGCATCATCAACGGGATTTACACGGTGGTCGAAGCGCAGCTCCGCGACGACGAGAGCGATTTCATTGTCGGCGATGGCTTCACCTTGGCCGACTGCGCGGGGGCGCCGGCGCTTTGGTACGCTATTCGCAATGTGCCGCTGGGCGATGCCTTCCCTCGCATCCACGCCTATCTCGCGCGCCTCATCAAGCGTCCGTCCTTCGACCGCACGCTGCAAGGCTCGAAGGACCTCTTCCATCTCTATCCGGGCGCGTGAACGCCAACGAATTCTGAAAGGCAAAGAAATGAAACGATCGACCACCCACGCCACGTTCGTGATCGAACGTGAATACAAAGCCACGCCCGCGAAAGTGTTCGACGCCTTCGCCAATCCCAAATCCAAAGCCAAGTGGTGGGGTGGGCCGGAAGGTTGGGTGGAGCAATCGCCCTACCAGCTCGACTTTCGCGTCGGCGGCAAGGAGAGCGTCGCCGGCGGCCCTCCAGGCGGCACGGTGCACGCCTACAGCGCCACCTATTGGGACATCGTCGAGAACGAACGCATCGTCACCTCATATGAGATGCACTTGGACAAGAAGCGCATCTCCGTGTCGCTCTCCACCTTTGAGCTGAAACCCAGCGGCGCGGGCACGCGGATCACTTATACCGAGCAAGGCGTTTTCTTGGACGGCTACGACGACGCCGGCTCACGCGAACGCGGCACTCAAGAGCTTTTCAACAACCTGCAGCGTCACCTCGAAGCGTGAGGTCTGAGCCATGACCAACACACAACACGCCACCTTCGTCATTGAACGCAGCTACAACGCGTCACCCCAGCGCGTGTTTGCGGCATGGAGCGATCCGCAGTCCAAACGCGCCTGGTTCGCCGAAGGCGAAGGCTGGGACATCAAGAGCTACGAGCTCGATTTCCGCGAAGGTGGCGTCGAGAAGAGCCGCTTCCACGTCAAAGGCGGCAGCAATCCGTTCCCGCCGGAAACGACGTTCGGCAACGAGACCGTCTTCAGCGAAATCGTCGAAAACGAGCGGATCATTTTCACCTATTCGATGGATCGGGACGGTTTTCGTTTCTCGATTTCGCTCGCGAGCGTCGAAGTTCATCCAACCGATAAAGGCTCCCGCCTCATCTTCACTGAGCACGGCGCCTTCTTCGACGGCGCCGACGGCATCAAGATGCGCGAACAAGGCTGGCAGGAATTGCTGACCAAGCTGGGCGCGTTTCTCGAACAGGACGCCTGAAGCATGGCCAAAATCATCATCTGGAACATCATGTCGCTCGACGGCGCCTTCGAAGGCGCAACGCCGTGGGATCTCTCCATGCACGAAACGGTGTGGGGGCCTGAGTTGCAAGAACTCTCGAAAGAGCAACTCGCCGCCTCCACCATCCTCCTGTTTGGCCGCCGCACCTACGAAGGCATGGCAGAGTATTGGACGAAGCAACCAGAAGAGACGGCCGACGATGGCGAAATCGTCGTCGGCATGAACTCGGCGCCGAAAGTCGTTATCTCCACCACACTCAAGTCCGCCGACTGGAACAATACGCGCCTCGTGCGCAGCATCGATGACGTCGCCGCACTTAAGAAGGAGGCCGGCGACAAGAACATCTTCGTCTTCGGAAGCGCCGATCTCACCTCATCTCTGCGCCAAGCCGGCCTCATCGACGAATACCGCATCTGCATCGCGCCCCTATTGCTCGGCAAAACCGGCGGCGCGCCGATGTTCAAGCCGAACGATGATCGCCGGAGGCTCAATCTGCGCGAAGCGCGCCCGATCAAAGGCGGCGGCGTTATCCTTTTCTACGAACCCGTGAACTGAGGAGAATCGAGATGAAAACATTCCTCGCCATCTATACTGGCAGCAAAGACTCGCCACGCCGCCGCGAGTTTGACGCGCTCAGCGATGGCGATCGCAAAGCGCGCGAACAAAAAGGCATCCAGGCTTGGGGCGAGTGGGTCGCGCGCAACCAAGCCTCGATCGTCGACAATGGCGGCCCGCTTGGCAAAACTAAGCGCGCTAGCGCCGATGGCATTCGCGACATCACCAACGCGATGGCCGTCTACAACGTCGTCCGCGCCGAAACGCACGAAGACGCTGCGCGCCTCTATGAGGGTCATCCGCACTTCACGATCTTCCCGGGCGACGGCGTCGAGATCATGGAAATCCTGCCGGTTCCGGGCGCATGATCGCGGTGGCGCGCCTTCTGCCGCCCCGTCATACTCGGGGCATGGAAGAAGCGCGCGTCACAATCGATCTCGGCGGCGGCGACAGCGTCTCCGGTCTTTGGATCGAACCGGAGAAGGCGAGCGCCACTTACGTGTTCGCGCATGGCGCCGGCGCAGGCATGGAGAGCAAAGCCATGGCTGCAACGGCGCGCGCGCTCGCCGAACGCGGCATCGCTACGCTGCGCTACAATTTTCTCTACATGGAACGCGGATCGAAACGCCCCGACGCGCCGAGCGTCGCGCACGCCGCGGTCCGCGCCGCTGTCGTCGAAGCCGCACGGCTTTGCCCGCGTCTGCCGCTCTTCGCCGGCGGCCGTTCGTTCGGCGGACGCATGACGAGCCAGGCGCAAGCGCTCGACGAACTCCCCGCTGTACGCGGACTCATCTTCTTTGCGTTCCCGCTTCACCCCGCCCGCAAACCCGGCGACGACCGCGCCAAGCATCTCTCCGACATCACGCTGCCGATGCTCTTCCTACAAGGCGACAACGACGCGCTGGCAGATCTCGATCTGCTGAAACCCGTGATCAAGAAACTCGGCTCGCGCGCGACGCTTCACCTCGTAGCCCACGCCGATCATTCGTTTCACGCGCCAGCCAAGAGCGGCCGCAAAGATTCAGAAGTGCTGCACGAAATCGTCGATGCTGCCGCGGCGTGGATGTTGGCGCACTAACCGAACTGCGCCGCGTACGCGTCCGCCTTAAACCCCACCAACAGCTTCCCGCCCACATCCAGCACCGGCCTCTTGATCATCGACGGCTGCGCCATCATCAGCGCGATGGCCTTCCTCTCTGACAGGTTCGCCTTGTCGCCATCCGACAGCGCGCGGAACGTCGTGCCGGCGCGGTTCAGGAGCACTTCCCATCCGACTTCTTTCGCCCAGCGCTCCAGCGAAGCCTTGTCGATCCCCGCCGCTTTGTAGTCGTGAAAGCTGTACGCGACGTCATGCGCATCGAGCCACGCGCGCGCCTTCTTCATCGTGTCGCAGTTTTTGATGCCGTAGATCGTGACTGGTTTCGCTTTGGCCAAAGTCCTAGTCTCCTTCGCCTGGACACCAGAGGGACGCCCATGGCCGATACGCTCACCTTCTACACCAACCCGATGTCGCGCGGACGCATCATTCGCTGGATGTTGGAGGAAGTTGGCCAACCGTACGAAACGGTGGTGCTCGACTATGCCGCGAGCATGAAGGCGCCGGAATATCTCGCCATCAATCCCATGGGCAAGGTGCCCGCGATCAAGCACGGCGATGCGGTCGTGACGGAAGGCGCCGCGATCTGCGCTTACCTCGCCGACGTCTTCCCTCAAGCCAATCTCGGCCCCGCCAACAATCAGGAACGCGCGCGCTATTATCGTTGGATGTTCTTCGCAGCCGGCCCAATCGAAGCCGCCGCCAACGCCAAGGCCATGGGCTGGATCGCGACCGAAGACAAGCAACGCATGTTGGGCTTCGGTTCAATGAACCACGTTCTCGACGCGCTGGAGTTCGCCTTGAAGGACACCCAATACATTGCCGGCGATCGCTTCACCGCTGCCGATGTTTATTTTGGCTCACACATCATGTGGGGCACGCAATTCGGCACGCTTGAGAAGCGCGCCGCGTTCGAGCCGTATATGGCGCGATTGCACAATCGGCCCGCCGCCGTCCGCGCGCGCGAGATCGACGATACGCTCATCGCCGAAGCGAAGAAGGCGGGCTGATGGACACGACAGCTCTCTTCTCCCTCGAAGGCCGCACCGCGCTCATTACAGGCGGCTCGCGCGGCATCGGCCGCATGATCGCCGAAGGCTTTCTGCGCCAGGGCGCGAAGATCTACATGTCCGCCCGCAAAGGCGGCGCACTTGAGGAAACCGCCGCCGAGCTTTCGAAGTTCGGTTCAGTGACGCCCATCGTGCTCGATGCGTCCGGCGCCGACGGCGCTAAGCAGATGGCCGACGCTTACCTGAAACACGAGTCGAAGCTCAATATCCTCGTCAACAATGCCGGCGCCGCCTGGGGCGCGCCGTTCGACGAGTTTCCCGAGAGCGGCTGGGACAAGGTCATGGACCTCAACACCAAGACGCCGTTCTTCCTGACGCAAGCCCTGCACGGCGCGCTCAGCGCCGCCGCTAAACCCGACCGCTACGCCAAGGTGATCAACATCGCGTCCATCGACGGCATCTCGGTCAATCCGCAAGAAACGTATTCCTACGCCGCCAGCAAGGCCGGGCTCATCCATCTCACCAAGCGCATGGCGCTCCGGCTCATCGCCGACAATATCGCCGTCTCCGCCATCGCGCCCGGTGCCTTCGCCTCCGACATGAACCGCGCCGCGCGCGACTATGCGGACGAAACCGCCAAGCACATTCCCGCGCGCCGCATCGGCAATGACGAAGACATGGCGGGGGCCGCGATTTTCCTCGCTTCACGCGCCGGCGATTATGTCGTGGGCTCGACCCTCGTCGTCGACGGCGGCGTCAGCTACGCGCGTAGCTGACGCAGCGGCACGCGAATTCATCGAGACGCCGCACACTTATTGTGGCGGCGCCGCCGCGTTGGGCGCAGGGTGTCCGGGCTTCAAGGAGCCCTCCCATGACCCAGCCCAAAGAAGAATACATCGACGGCAAAGGCGGACGCTTGTTCATCCGCTCCTGGCGCCCGAGCAGGCAGCCAAAGGCAATCGTCGCCATCTGCCATGGCGTCAACGCGCACAGTGGCTATTTCACCTGGGCCGCCGAACAACTGGTGGCGGATGACTACGCAGTTTACGCGCTTGATCTGCGCGGGCGCGGCAAATCCGACGGTGAACGCTTCTACATAAAGGATGTCCGCGAATACACCGATGACGTCGACGCGCTGATCGGCCTCGCAAAATCCCGCGAACCCGGCCTGCAGACGTTCCTGCTTGGCCACAGCGCGGGTGGCGTTGTTTCGACGACCTACACGCTCGACAATCAACAGAAGCTGGACGGCCTTATCTGCGAGAGTTTCGCCTACCAGCTGCCTGCGCCCGATTTCGCTCTCGCGGCTCTGAAAGGCCTCGCCCACATCGCGCCGCACGCGCACGTGCTGAAACTGAAGAACGAGGACTTCTCACGCGATCCGGCCGCCGTGAAACGCATGAATGAAGATCCGCTGATCCATAACGAAGTTCAGCCCACGAGCACCGTCGCTGCGCTCGCGATCGCAGATGATCGGCTGGAGAAGGAGTTCGGCAAGATCACGCTGCCGGTGCTGATCATGCACGGCAAACACGACAACGCCACCAAGTGGCAAGGCAGCCAGGAATTTTACAACAATGCCGGCTCCAAGGACAAAACCCTGAAGCTCTATGACGGCTACTTCCACGATCTCCTGAACGACACAGGCAAGGAGACGCCCATGCGCGACATCCAGCAATGGCTCGCCGCGCACGTGAACAAGTAGCTACTTCTTCTTGTAGTCGGGATGCTTGAAGCAGGTCACGGCATGGTCATTGACCATGCCCGTGGCCTGCATGAAGGCGTAAACGATCGTCGGCCCCACGAACTTGAAGCCGCGCTTCTTCAGATCCTTCGAGAGCGCGCGCGAGATTTCCGTCTCGGCCGGCGCCGGATTGCTGAGCTTCAGGTGATTGATGATGGGCTTGCCGCCGACGAAGCTCCAGATGTGCTTCGAAAAGCCGCGACCCTCCATCAGCTCCAGATAGGCTTTCGCGCCCGCGACCACGCCTTCGATTTTCAAGCGATTGCGAACAATGCCCTCGTCCGCCATGAGCCGCTCGATCTTCTTCGTCGTGTAGCGCACAATCTTCTCAGGCTCGAAGCCGTCGAACGCGCGCCGATAATTTTCGCGCTTGCGCAGGATAGTGATCCACGACAACCCCGCCTGCGCGCCTTCAAGCATCAGCATCTCGAACAGCGCCCGATCGTCGCGCAGCGGCTTGCCCCATTCCTTGTCGTGATAGGCGAGATAAAGCGGATCGCTGCCCGGCCAGCGGCAGCGCGGCTTGCCATCTCCGCCATCCAGACTCATTTGCGCTTCTTCGCGACCGGCATGGCCACCGCCTTGCCGATATTTTCAAGCGCTGCCTTGATCGCCTTGGGATCGTCCGTGATTTCCGCTTCGCCCGTGGCGAACAGATCGCGGCTCACATCCCATGCCTCAAGCGCGTTCTTCTTGCTCGATGTCGCCACTACGTAATCGCGCACGCCGATATGCGTGCGAAACACTTTGATGCGCGGCGGCAGCTTGGCCATGAGGTTCTATCCGGCGCGATCCAGCGTCAGCCGGATCTTCTCCGCCAATTGCTCCAAGGTGAAGGGTTTCGGCAAGACAGTTTCGTCATCCGCGCCTCCTTCCGTCAACGCCTCGGGCGCGTAGCCCGTCGTAAACAGAATCTTGAGCGACGGCCGCACCGCAAGTGCTTGCGCAGCAAGCTGACGGCCATTCATGTCGGGCATCACCACATCAGTGAACAGGAGATCAACCTCCGCCCCCGCAGTGATGAGCGCGAGCGCTTCGCGCGCGTTCTCGGCCTCGGTCACACCGTAACCCAACTCCCTCAGCGCCTCGACAGAGAACGACCGCACACGCTCCTCATCCTCCACAACGAGAATGCGCGTCCCGGAGTCGCCGCGCGGAATCGCTTCGACGCGATCCTCGTCACGCGTCTCGGGATCGGGGCCGTCGTGACGCGGCACATAGAGGCGCACGGTCGTGCCTGCGCCCAGTTCTGAATTCAAACTCACGCCGCCGCCGGATTGGCGCACGAAACCGAACACCTGGCTCAAGCCCAGACCGCTGCCCTTGCCGACGGGCTTCGTCGTGAAGAACGGATCGAAGGCGCGATCCATCACCTCCGCTGTCATGCCCGTCCCGGTGTCGGACACGGCAATCTCGACATAAGGGCCGGGCGTGAGGCCGCGCGAGCGGGCGAACGCGCCATCGGCGTTGACGTTCGCAGTGCGGATCGCAAGCGTACCGCCGCCCGTCATCGCGTCGCGGCCGTTGACCGCGAGATTGAGCAACGCGTTCTCCAACTGCACCCGGTCGACAAAGCAGCGCCAGAGATCGCCCGCGCCGACGGTCTCGATCTGGATGTGCTCGCCCAACGTGCGCGAAAGCAACGACTCCATCGACGCCACCAGCTCATTGGCATCGAGCACGGCCGGGGCCAAAGGCTGCTGGCGCGAGAACGCAAGCAAACGCTGTGTCAGCGCCGAGGCGCGCATGGCGCCGTCCATCGCCGCTTCAATGTACCGATCCACATTGCTTTCGCCACGCCGCAAGCGGCGCTCAAGCAAATTCAGCGCGCCGATAACAACGGCCAGCATGTTGTTGAAGTCATGCGCAATGCCGCCGGTGAGGTGGCCGATAGCCTCCATCTTCTGCGATTGGCGCAACTGATCTTCCGTGCGCGTGCGCTCGCTGACTTCGCGGGCGACGCGCTGCTCCAGTGTAGCGTTCAGAGTTTGCAGCGCGCTGATGAGGCGTGAATTGTCTATGGCCGTCGCCGCTTGCCCCGCCAGGCCGAGCAGAAGCGTCTCGTGGTCTGGCTTGAAGACCGCCGCTTCCTGGTGGCCGAAGAAGAGTCCGCCAAGCACCTCTCCTGAATTGGAAACGACAGGCACCGCCAAGTAAGAACGCACCGGCAAATGCCCTTCTGGCATGCCGCTATTGGGCATGTTGTGGCCGTATCGCGGATCGGCGCGGATATCGTCAGAGCGAACGACGCCCTCGCCTCTGAACGTTGGCCCGAACACCGCCGTATTGCGCGGCATTGGAAACTTGGAGAACGCCTCGCGCGCCACGCCTGACAGCGCATAGAGCATGTAGCTCTCGCCGCGTTCGTCGGCCTTGTTGTAGAAGAACGCGCCAAACTCAGCGCCCGTCAGCTCGACGCCGGCGTCGGTGATCGACTGCACGATGGCGTCGACATCGTGCTCAGCGGCGACTGCGGCGCCCGTACGATTGACCACCTCAAGACGCCGCTCCGCCCGCTTACGCGCCGAAATATCGAGCACTGTGCCGATGAAACGCACCGCCGCGCTACCGCGAAAGATCGCGCTGCCGCGCGCCGCGATCCAACGCCTTTCCAGCACAGTGGGATCCGAAGCTTGGAATTCACGTGACTTGAAGTCGCGGC
>JADMIO011101914.1_pt1 | contig 58777 bp, 46 predicted proteins | sample 8958161 | NCBI WGS metagenome assembly JADMIO01 (sample SAMN16585339, study PRJNA669376) | soil metagenome | isolation source: Crop rotation soil | place: USA: Cullars Rotation, Alabama | collected 2011
GCGACAACTTGTCCACGTGGAATTCTAAGCTTAGGATCCCAATGTGCTGGAAAGAGCTGACGTTGTTGCCTATGCCAACGTTGTTGGAGTTGAATGTCGCGAAGTTGAACGTGGTGTCGGCGGAGGCAGAAAGAGCCAGACAGGTAACCACCACGAGAAGGGTTAATGCTTTGCTTGCGCGCATAACGTTCCTTGCTGGGGAGATTTTGGGTTGAATTCACAAGGAAGAGGTGCAATTTCGACACCAAAGGTCGCCGGTTGTTAGCTATTGACTATCAAGCACTTACTTGACCGTTGGTGCAGTGAGTGTGCAACAGGTTGCAGCATGGCGTAAGTGGTTTGCATTCATTGGCTTGCAGTGACCTTTAGTACTCAAAAGTCGGTTACTACGAACGAGTAACCAGTTTTTCAAAGAAAAGGGCGACGCGGATGCGTCGCCCGAGTTGTTAATTTCGCACAGCCGAGACGGCTCTGCCACACGACCTAATTGCCGCCGGAGGTTGTGGTCGCGGCGTTTGCGACCGGTGTGGTCTGAGGACCACCGGTGCGATCTTTCACCAATACCGTAAAGCGAGGGAAAGTGAAGGTGCCGGCGGCGTCGTCGACCACGTTGACCTGGCAGGTGTAGAGGCCAGGGGTGAGCTTTTCCAGCGGGACATCAAGCTGGAAAGCCGCAGCGCGGCGGTCCGGTGAAGTGAGATCGCGGAGTTCGACGAGCGGCGTCTCGAATGCTTTCGTTTTGCCGCTGAAGAATTGCACGCTGCTCAACAGGCGTACACCTTGCTTGGGCTTTTGCTGCTTGCCGTCTGCGGCAGGCGCGACCGGATATTCCTGCTTCGCGGCGTCATACACCTCGTAATAAAGATAGAGGTGCTGGTCTTTCGAGAAGACGCGCGTGATATTCGGCACGAGTTCGCGGCCGTCACGCACGAGCGGATTCTGCTTCTGGTTCTTGTCCGCATTCTTCATCTGTCCGCCGATCACGATGCTGCTCATGCGCATGGTGTTCTTCGGCGCGCGCTTGATGTCTGGAATGTGGATGTCGGTCTCGAATGAGCCCATGCGTCCGGACTGGTTCTCACGCACCACGAACTTCAGGTGGAAGTTGCCGGGCGCGAGCATGAAGCCGGTGTTGTACTGCACGTTCTTGCGCTTCACTTCTTCAGCGCCGCTGATGTTCAGCTTCACGGTCTCGCGCAAGTTGCCGATGCGCAGCTTCGTCTGCGGATCGAGCACCACGCCGATGATGTCGAGTGATGCTTTGTCCTTGTCGGCGTCGCGAGTGAAGGGGATCTCTGCGCCCGGCACCACGATGCTCACCGGCACGAAGTACTGATCGTCATTCACGCGGAAATAAGCTGCGGCCACGTAGACGCGAACGTCCGTAGAGGTGAGCTCAGCGTTGAGCTCGGTCTCCATCTGTGCTTCGCGGTCTTCCTTGGTTGAGTGCGCGAAGTCGCGTCCGGCGTAATAGCCTGTGCGGTATTCAAGCTTCAGGTCCGCGCGGTTGGACTTCACCGTGATCTTGCGGAAGCGGCCGTCCTTCATCAGGTTCGCGGACTTGTAGCTGAGCACGTAATACTCGCTGGTGTCCTTCTGAACCTGGGTGAAGACCTGGCTGAAGTCATTGCTATCGAGGAACGCTTTGCCGCCGGTGTCCGTGGCGAGAGTGCTGAGCGTTTCCTGCGTCGCGAAGTTGTTGTCGAACTGGCCGCGCACCGCCGCGCCCGAGAACGCAGAAACACCGCGGACGCTGGCGGTGGATGCGTCGCCGCCCGGAGGCAGAGCCTGCAGGCCGCGCGTGTCCATGGTGTAGATGGCGGTGTTCGAAGTAACGGCGGAGTTGATGGTCGCGCGAAGCTGCGACTGGTTCTCAAGTCCGCTGCCTGCGACTCCGGTGCTGAAGTAGATAACCGATTTCTTCTGCTCAACACGCGAGAGCGCAGACATCAATGATTGAAGCGCAGCGAGCTTGCGATCGGTATTGAAGGTGTTGAAGTCGGTGTCTTCCGGAACGAAGTCTCCGCCGGCGGAAGAATCGGAGCCAGCAGAACCTGCGTCAAAGCCCGAGCCGTCTTTGCCCATCAGCTTGTTAAGAGCTTTCGTCAGCAGAGCTTTGTCAGTGGTGAAATCCTGATTCACGGTCAGTGACGATTCGAACGAGACGACTGAGACGGTGTCAGAGCCGGTCATCTGCTTGTCGACATAGTTCTGCGCGGACGTGACGGCGCGCTCGATCTCTTCGGGCTCCATGCCGCTGAAGTCGAAGAAGAGGACGATGAGGCGACGATTGTCCAGCGAGACGCGTTCTTTCGAGGTGAGGACCTTCGGTGTCTCGACGGCGACTTGCTTTGCGTCGGCAGTGACCATGGCCTGCTGAAGCGGCATCTCGGTCTGCTCGAAGTCGAAGCTGCGGATGTGCTGCGGCTTGCCATCTTCGAGGATGGTGAAGTCTTCACGCTTCAGGTCGCGGACGAGGTTGCCCTTTTTGTCCCGGGCGACCACGTTGACGAGCACGACCTCAGCGTTCACCTTGAAGGTGAACTCGCCACCGCGGGAGCCGGTGTTTTGCGGCTGTTGTTGGGCGGGTAGCGTCGACGTGAGTAATGAAGCGCAAAGCAAATGTATGAAAGTCTTTTTCATTTCGTATATCGCCCCTTCAGGGCTCTGTTCCTGTCTCGCTTTTCCTAGGCCTTGCGGCCTAGGCTATTGCAATAACGCCGCTTCGCGGCTCGCAGCGTGCTGAATGCAAACTGCATCATCTCCGAAACTCTTCCAATCAGGCAGCTTCGCCGCCCTGCACAGGCAAGAGTGCCTGTGCCACCTAGATCAAAATCAACTGATTACCGCGGATGACACGGAAAGTGTGGATTCCGCGGATAAAACTCTTTATTCAAAAACCAAGGTCCTTCGAGTCGGTCTCACAAATGCTCGACCTTCGCTCAGGATGACAAATCAAACCCAGGTTAGCGCCAACAGAGGGCGCGAACCTGGGGCACCATGGGCTCCTTAGAACCTGAAGCCCATGTTCAACTGAATGCGACGCATGGCGCCCACAGCGAGCACGCGGCCGAAGCTGGGCGAGTTCACCGTGGTATCAATGCTGGTGTAGTTCGCATGGTTCAGCAGGTTGCTGGCGGTGGCGCGGAAGGTGAACGCCTTCATATCTTTAATCTGGAAGGTCTTGTTCACCGACATATCCATAACGATGGAGCCGGGGCCGATGATGCTATTGCGTCCGGCGTTGCCGAAAGTGCCCGTTGCCGGGATGCCGTAAGCGCCGGTGTTGAACCATTTCGAGATGCTTGGATCATCGATGTGGATCGGACCGCCGAGATAATTCGCGCGCAACGTGCCGTTGAGTCCGCGAGCTACGTCACCGAATGAACCGATCACGCGCGGCGTGAAAGGCGTGCCGGCGTTCATCGCCAGGTTGCCGCTCAGAGTCCAATCGCCGAAAACGTACTTCGCTTTGCCGGGCTGATTGAGAAATTTCTTGTTCGTGCCCCACGGCAATTCGATGGTGTAGTCCATGTTGAAGCGATGGCGCTGATCGAAGCTGGAGAGACCGCGCTCTGCGGCGAGGTCGAGATCGTTCTGCGCGACCACGTTCTGTCCGCCGCCGATGTTCGAAGCGTTGTCAATGGACTTGGCGTAGGTGTAGCTGCCGCCTACAGCGATGCCATGCTGCATGCGCTTGCGCAGACGCACGCTGCCGCTGTGCAACAGCGAAGCCGATTCCGATGACTGCCAGATGAATGCCTGCACGCCGGGGATACGAAGTCCGGTGGGACAGCTCGCGCTCACAACGCAGCGGTTCGGCGCGCGCTGCGTATCCAGGCGCGTGCCTTTGGTGCCGACGTAGCCGATATTCAGCGTCATGTTCTTGGGGAGTCCGCGCTGAACGTCAAGGTTCCAGCTCTGCGCGTAACCCATGCGGTAGTCCTTATCCACGCCGAAGTTGTTGGTGAGCACGCCCACCTGCGTGGGGAAGCCCGCCTGCAACGTGAGCGGCAAAGTGTTGCTGAGCACGTTGGTCTGCGTGGTGTAGAACGGCGGCTGGAAGGCCAGCTGCTGCACGAACTGCTGATATGCGCCGAGGTTGTAATTGAGTCCGTAGCCAGCGCGGATAACGGTCTGCTTGATCGGCGACCATGCGATACCAATGCGCGGCGCCCAATTGTTGCGGTCCGGCTCCACGAGCGATTTCGGAAATGAGCCGGAGAAAGTACCGGTCTGTCCGGGCTGCACAGCTGCGACGGCGCTGAAGTCAGAGGCTGCGTCCAGGTTCACCAAGCGGTTCTTGTCTTCGGTGTAAGGCGAGATGTATTCGTAGCGCAGTCCGAGATTCAGCGTGAGCTTTGCGTGAATGCGCCAATCGTCTTGCACGAAGAAGTTCAGGTTGTGATTGGTGAAGTTGTACTTGTTCGGGCCGAACTGAATCGAGGTCTGCTGCGGCAGGCCGAGCAGGAAGTCGGCGAAGTCGTATCCAGTGCGGATGCCGGTGAAGGTGAACGTGCCGCGAGGATTGCTGTTCGAGCGCAAGCCAAGGAACGACTGACGGAAGTCCACGCCGAAACGCAAGTTGTGTTTCTTGTGGCTCCAGGAGATGTTGTCACTCAATCCCCAGCTTTTGTCTGTGCGATCGAGCGGGGTGATGTCACGAATGCCGCTGTAATTGGTGAAGGAAAGATTCGACGGACCCCAATCGAGCGGATCGCTCGAGACGCCGGTGATACCCAGCGCGGCCGCGACGTTATTCACCGCAGCAAAGAGGTTGGCGTTATGAGTCTCGTTCAGGTTCCAGGTGAAGCTGGCACGGTTGGTGAGGCGTCCGCGACCCTTCACGTAACTCACGTTCAGGTTCATGCCGTTGTTCTTGTTGTTGCCACCAAGGAACGGCGATGAGTTCAAGATCTCACTCTCACCCTGACGCCAACCGAAGGCGATCGCGATGTTGTGTCGCGACGCGAATGGATTGCCCGCGCCAGCTCCGCCGCCGCGCTGTTGGCGTTGCTGTCCGCGATTCTGTCCTGAGCCTTGTTGTTGCTGCTGCTGGTTGTTGCCGGCGTTCTGGCGGCGATTGTTGTTCTGGCTGTTATCGCCGAAGCTGTGCTGGAAGCGCAGATTCAGGTTGTGGGCCAGGTTCTCGGAGGAGTCCACACGGTTGTAGTTCAGCGTGGAACCGGAGCCTGTCGCGTGGGGGACGAAGTTCAGGAGCCCGAGCGCTGCGGTGTTCAAGCGTGCCGTGGGAATCACATTGCCCGCGAAGGGAAGTCCGGTGTTCGGATCGATGACGGTGATGAGCTGTCCGGCGTTGGGACCGCTGCGTACGAAGGTTTGCGAAAAATTGCCAGCGCGCTCGAGATCGGTGGGAACGGTGGAGAAATTGTTCAGCGGATTCGTGGCGATGTTGCCGAAGTAATTGATGAAGTAGAACGTGCGCGGGCTGTTGATGACCTTCGGGATCACAAGTGGGCCACCGATGGTCGCCATGATGCGGTGCTGCGAGTAGTCCGGCTTCGTGGTGGCGCCGTTGAGTCCGTAAGACTTCGCGTCAAAGACGCTCGAACTCAAGTTGTAATTGATCATGCCGTGCGGCTGGTTGATGTTGAAGCCGCGCCCGCCGGGGCCGCCGAGTGAGAATCCGCTCGCGCCGCCGGGGCCAGCCATGATGATCATGGGTGCGCCGCCGCCTGCCGGCATGCCGCCACCGCCGCCGATCTGGATGTTCATTCCGCCAGGGCCTCCGCCCTGGAACTCACCACGCGCGATGCGGTCGCGAATCTCCGAGAGACGATCCTGAAGATCGTCATTGTTCATGCCAAAGCTTTCGGTGCGTCCCATGTTGCCGGTGACGGAAACTGATTCAGAGGATGTATCGCCGCCCATGGGCATTGAGTTCGCGTTGGCGTTGACGCCTGCGCTCATATCTCCGCCGCCGGTGAGGGAGGGAGTAGCAGGAGCGGTGGGTGCGCCTTCACCGCCGTCTGCCGCGCCGAGACCGAGCGACTGGAAGCCGCGTCCGGCGAGCGCCTGCGCGAGTGCGTTGTTGCCCTGCGCGGCTTGCTGGTCGACACGCGATTGCAGCTGCATCTCCAGCTTCAGATCGTGCTTATTCTTCTCCGCATTGATCAAAATCTCCTGCGTAAGCGGCGCGAATGCGGCCAGCTCCGCGCGGACCACGTACTTGCCGTTGCGCGGGATCTCAAGCTTGAAGGTGCCGTCGAGCTCCGTGGACGCCACATATTTCTTGCCGGTCAACGTGTTCTGCGCGGTGACGGTCACACCCGGAAGCGGAACCTTGCCGGAGATGACGCTGCCCGTGATGCTTCCGCCTTGGGTGGCGGGTGCGGTCTGAGCAGCGGGAGTGGCGGTCGGAGTTTGCTGCGCGACAAGCGCGCAGGAGGCGAGGAGAAGAGTGGTCAGAAATTTCATTATGTCTTTGCCAAAAAAATCAAAAGATTACCGCGGATGACGCGGAAACAATGGATGTCACGGATAACGAATGGTTCTTAGACGTGTGTGTTGCGAAAGCGTCTAAAGTTTTGCGAAGCCTTAGTCGCGCTTCGCGCTCCTGCCGCTTCGCATATGGCCAGCGAACTTATGGCCTGGCTAAAGCCAGGCCCTTTCAAATCGGAATCGGTGCAAAAAACTTAGTGCGAAGTTGGAGCCGGAGCCGGCTGGCCTTCCATGCGGCGCATGCCGCCGCCGAGGCCCAGCGTCTTCGCGACGAAAGTGCCGTTCTTCACTTCACCGCGCGCCATGATGTTGTCACCCACCTTGAAGTCAGCCAGCGTGATGTTCTCGCGGCCTCGCATGAAGCTGGTGTTCTCGTCGACTTCGATCGTCGAAGTGACGCCGTCTACGCGATTGATGGTGAGTTTGGTCTCGTCGATGGATTTGATCTCGCCGGCGACGATGGTCTTGCCCATTTCGGCAGCCTGACGCTCGAGCATGTCGATCATCATCTGGTTGCCCTTGGTCACGCCTTTGGCGTTGGCGATGCTGTCACCTTCCACGTCGCCACGGATCATGACCGGATCGCCGACTTTGAAGTCGCTGATCTTGCCGTTTTCGGTTGGAGCCGCGGGAGCGGGAGTGCCGGAAGTGGTTGTGGTGGTCTGACCGCCAGGACCCTGCTGGCGGGTCATCATCATGCCGGAGGCGTTGAAGCGGGTCTCCGAGTTGGTCTTCACGGTGACGGTCTTTCCCCAGACGTTCTTCACGGTCAGGGTGTCGCCGGTGATTGCGGTGATGGTGCCGACGGTGGTGTTCTTGGCGTTCATCTGCATCATGCCGGGGCCGCCCTGTCCGGGGCCGCCGCCCTGCATCATGACCTGCTGGGCTGAAACGCAGAGAACACTGCTGGCAAGAAGACTTGCTGCGAGAAGCTTTTTCATATGAGTTAACTCTCGAAAGAAGATGGACTTACGTACGTTTGTCGACCAGAAAAAGTCTGACTGTTTGGGGACCCGCCGTATAGACGTTTTTAGGGACAAAACGTTAATAGCAGCCGGGACATATTGTTGATTGTAAGTGGTTGAAAAGATAGGCGGGGAAAACCTTAGTAAGGCAGTGGATAGTGGATGGTGGCTAGTGGCTAGTTCAACCCCCGATATGCACCATGCTGCGGCTGGGCTTGAGGAAGCCGGGTTCGCCGATGTGGTGGCGCGCCTCTTTTTGGTCGACCACGCTGCGGATGTAGGTGGCGAGTTCGGCGTCTGATGCGCCGCGCTGCATCTGCGCGTGAAGGTCGTGGTCGAACTGAGAGAAGAGGCAGGTGCGGAGTTTGCCGTCACTGGTGAGGCGTATGCGCGAGCAGTGTCCGCAGAAGGGGTCACTGACCGGAGCGATGATGCCGATCTCGCCGACGCCGTCGGCAAAGGTGTAACGCTTGGCCGTCTCGCTGGGAGCGTTGGCCGGAAGTTCACGCAGAGGCATGAACTCTGCCATGCGCGTGAGGATCTCTTTCTTGGTGATGACGATCTGCGGCGACCACACGCGGTCTTCTTCGAGCGGCATGAATTCGATGAAGCGCAGGACCACGCCTTCTTCGCGAGCGAATCTGCCGAATGGAATGATCTGATCGTCATTGAAGCCGCGCAGCAGCACCGCATTCACTTTTACTGGTTCGAGGCCGGCGCGCTTGGCGGCGCGGATGCCTTCGAGCACTTTGTCATAGCCATTGGGCACGCGGGTGATAGCGGCAAACTCCGCGCGATCGACGGAGTCCATGCTGACGGTGACGCGGTTAAGGCCGGCGTCTTTCAATGGCTGAGCGAGGTCGGCGAGCAGGTGTCCGTTGGTGGTGATGGCGAGATCGAGCTTGTTGCCTGACGGCGTGCGAAGCTGCGCGAGATCGCGAACGAAGTCGACAACGCCGCGGCGCAAAAGCGGCTCGCCGCCGGTGATGCGAACCTTCTCAATGCCGAGCGAGACCATAACGCGTGCCATGCGCAGGTAGGCGTCGAGTGGGAGGTCTGCGTATTGGGCGCCGTCATTGCCGGTGCGGCAATAGACACACTTGTAGTTGCATCGGTCAGTGATGCTGATGCGAAGGTCAGTGATGGCGCGTCCGTGTTTATCTCGTAACTGCAAAGTCAAAACCTACTGATTACCGCGGATGACACAGAAAAAAGCGATTCCGCGGATAAAGCGTTTTCATTTAAACCAAGATCCTTCGACTCGGCCTCACAAAAGCTCGGCCTTCGCTCAGGATGACAAATCAAATGGAAGGAAATGGCACGCAGCGACGGAATGTCGCAGGCGGGTCGCTTCCTTTCCAATGCGAAGTCTGAACATCAGATTCGCGGGAGGCGAGAACGTTTCCATTCAGGCCCTTGTTCAGGACGAATCCTGAACTCGCTGTGCAGCCGTGGGTATGCCGTTAGGTTGCAGCAGTCGGATAGCTGTTCTCATTATAGTGCTGATGGCTAGCGGCTGTGGTCAGTTCGTCACGGATGGCTATAATTCGGGCATCGTCTGCGTTTCGTGAGGCTATCCAGAATGTTCAAGACCGCGCGTTTGGCTGGGCTCGTTTTCGTCGCAATCCTTGTTGCTTTATCCCTTCCGCAACTGACTGATCACGTGATGGCGTGGGGCAAAGACGGCCATTACTTTGTGAACGAGTCTGCGGCGCGGCACATTCCTGACTCGATGCCGAAGTGGATGCGCGAGAACCGCGATGGCTTGATCTATTACGGCTATGAGCCGGACCGCTGGAAGAATTCCAACTCTGAAGCCGCGCTGAAGTACGCGCAGGAGCCGGACCACTTCATCGATCTGGAGGACCTGCCGGCGGACTTTGGCGAGCTTCCGCGTGACCGCGTGCTCTACCAGCGCAAGTTGTACGAGAAGTACGCTGCGGCGATCGCCAGCGGCATGGACAAGAAGAAAGCTGAGAAGCTGTTGCCGGACAAGATCGGCTACAACCCATATGCGGCGATCGAGGTGTATCAGCGGCTGCGCGTGGCGTTCCGGGAGTATCGTCATGCGAAGGCAGAGAAGCGTGAGACGAAGTACATCGAGCGAGATGCGGCGTTTTACGCCGGATGGCTGGGACACTATGTGGGCGATGGCGCCAACCCGCTGCACGCGACCATCCACTACAACGGCTGGGCGGGCGAGAATCCGAATGGCTACTCGACGAGCAAAGACCTGCACTGGGATTTTGAGTCGCGCAACGTGACAGAGAACGTGAAAGTCGCGGAGGTCACGGCTTTAGTGAAGGAACCCACTCAACTGAAAGACGTTTGGAAAGACTACAACGCATATCTGCGCGAGTCGCAGGGGAGAGTGGAAGAGCTGTACAAGCTCGAAAAGGCCGGAGCATTCAAGCCCGGCGCCGCCACCGAAGATGGCAAGAAGTTCACGCGAGAGATGGTCGCGCGCGGCGGACAGATGCTCCTGAACATGTGGTACACGGCGTGGATGGAGAGCGCGACTGATCCGGTCGATCCGTACGCAGACCCGAAGCCGAAGGCTCCGGCACCGACGCAGCCCGCGGCACCAGAGAAGAAATAGGCGTTTTGTACAAAAAGTACGTTTTGTATATAATCTAATCCATGGCTAAGTCTGTAACAGCAAGCAAGGCCCGTTCTGGATTCGCAGAGACACTGAACCGCGTTGCCTACGGCGGCGAGCGCGTCGTGCTCAAGAAGCATGGCAAAGCGGTCGCGGCCGTCGTGCCGATCGAGGATTACCTCTATCTCGAGAAGCTTGAAGATGAATGGGCGATGAAGGCGATCAAGAAGGCCAAGAAAGAAAAGGGAGAAGCCGTTCCTCTCGAAGAAGTAAAGAGACGTTTCGGATTGAGATAGTCCCTCTCGGATGACTCAACGGCGATACGAGGTCAAATTCGAAGCTGGAGCTTTGCGCAGTTTCGCCAAGCTTCCCAAGCACATTCAGCAACGAGTCACGAATGCAGCTACCAAGCTGCAGTTCGATCCGCGCCCAGCAGGGTCGAAGAAATTAGTTGGTTCGGATCGCTACCGCATAAGAGTCGGCGACTACCGCATCATTTATGAGATCCACGACAACAAGCTACTGATACTTGTCGTGGAACTGGGACACCGCAAGGAAATCTACCGTTAGCTAGCGAGCGTCGTGTCGCGTCCCCATGGTTTCAGGTTCTGAATTCCGGTGAATGTCGGGTGGCCGGGACGCGCGCGGAAGGTGGCGTTGAAGATCACGTAGTTGCCGCTAGCGGGCTCGAATTTCTTGTACTCGCCTTCCATCACCACTGCATTGGTCACAACGGTGTTCACCTGGCAGTCGCGGGTGAGGAACAACGCGAGTTGAACGCCTTCTGGTGTGGCCAGGCCGCCGAGGCACCCGATGACGCGAACACGCTTGCCATCGAACTTCTCCGGATTCGCAAAGAGTGCGGTTAGGCTGGTGAGCGGGTAGCTGTCTGCTTCTTGTGCGCCGGCGAAGCTTGTCGTCAATCCTGCAACTGCTGCGGCGAGCGGGACTCCGAATAATTCTCTGCGTGTCATTCGTCACCTTCCTGCGTCGAAAGAGTATTCGTGGGCGTAGAGTCTGTACGCTTACAGACTTAAGATGCCGTTGAAAGGTTAACTAAACAAATGATCGACCGCCGCAAGTTCCTGATGAGTTCTGCTGCTGGAGTGGCAGCGCTGAGTGCCGCGCCGGAGGTGTTGGCGCAAGCGAAGGGGAAATCTGCGAACGTGAATTCGTCGTCTTCTTCCTCTGCGATCGATTTCGACACGCTGCTTGAAGTCATGAAAACGCCGGGACTCGCGGCGAAGGGAATGATTAGCGGCAAGCAGTTCGAACATGTCGCGGGAGTACGCGAGGCAGGGAAGCCGGCGAAGATCACCAGTGAGACGGTGTTCTCGGCTGCGTCGCTGTCAAAACCAGTGTTCGCGATGGCGGCGAGGAAGCTCGCGCGCGAAGGCAAGCTCGAATGGCAGAAGCCGCTGCAGGATTACATGCCGCTGGGCCTGACCGGCGACGCGGCAACGGTCACTGCGGAACATGTACTGACGCACGGAACGGGATTTGTAAACTGGCGCTTCAATCAACAAGCGAATGAAGAATTAGTTTCGGCCTTCAAGCCGGGGACGAGGTGGCAGTACTCGGGCGAAGGGTATGTGCTGCTGCAACGCGTTGTCGAGAAGCTGGTCGGCGAGCCGCTAGGCGCGTATTTGAACAAGAAGCTGCTGCCGTCATTGGGCATGACGAGCAGCACTTACAACTGGACGCCCGCATTGGAAAAGCTCACCACTAACGGCCACGATCGTCAGGGAGCCGTGATGGAACGCTGGTCGGCGTGGTACGACAAGAATGGTTATCAGGTGGGCCAGAAGGCGGGCAAGAGCAACGACCAGATGACTTACGACGAGTTCATCGCCGCGGCGAAAGAGCAGAAGGCGTTTGCGCTGCCGGTTGGCGCGTCGCCAAATGTGGCGGGATCGATGTGGACAACCATCGTTGACTACTTCACGTTCCTGCAGCGCTCGATGGATGACTATGCGAAGAATGTGGACGAGTACAGGCCGCGCAATCCGGCGAACCGCAAGATCAGCTGGGCGCTGAGTTGGGGAGTGGATACGTCAGTCGAGGCACCCGGCTACTTCCACTGGGGCGATGGCGCAGGCGTGAAGAACTTCACCATCTGGCAGCCAGCGAAGAGGACGGCAGTGGTCATCTTTACGAACAGTGATCATGGTGCCAGCGCGTATCGGTGGCTATTGCGGAGATTGCTGCAGCAGGATCCGATGAGTCCGGAATGGGTCTAGCGGATTGCGGAATCGGGTAATCGGGTAATTTGAAATTGAAAACCCGTGATGAGCCACGGGTTTTGTGTCTATAAAGATTCTGCGCGCCGAAAGACGGCGCTCAGAATGACAGTTCATGCCTGTCGTGCCGAATACGAACTTCATTGCAGATGAGAAAGAAAAAGCTCGTGGTTTTGGCCACGAGCTCGGTGTCTATAGGGATCTCTCGCTTCGCTCGAGATTAAAACAAAAACAAAGCCGAACTACATCCCATCGTAATTCGGGCCGCCGCCACCTTCCGGAGGGACCCAGGTGATGATCTGGTAGGGGTCCATCACGTCGCAGGTCTTGCAGTGGACGCAGTTGCTCGCATTGATGTGCAGCGCGCGCGTGCCGTCTGAGTTCTCGACCATCTCGTACACGCTTGCAGGGCAGAATCGCTGGCAAGGATTGCCATATTCGACCGTGCAGCGCGTGGCGCAGATGTTCGTGTCATGCACGACGAGGTGCGACGGTTGATCTTCTTCGTGCTTGGTGCCGGAGTGGTAGACGTCGGTAAGTTTGTCGAAGGTGAGCTTGCCGTCGCCCTTCGCTGGGCCGATGATCGGAGCGCGCTCGTCTCCCGATGGGGCAAGGGTTTCGAGGTACTGCATGCGCTCGTGTCCGGCGTGTGCTTCGTACTTGTCTTTCACGCCGTGGCCGAAGGTGATCTGCTGCAAGCCCGCGTGGAGCATGCCGGGAATCAGGCCGCCTTCGAAGCCCTGATGGAAGTTGCGGACGGGCCATAGCTCGTCTTTGATCCACGAATTTTGCAGCGCGGTCTCATACGATTCACACTGAGCGGCGGAGAAATCATTCTTCGCGAGGCCTTGATATGCAGTTTCAGCCGCAAGCATGCCGCTCTTGATGGCGATATGAATGCCTTTGAGGCGTTGCGAGTTCAACATGGAGCCAGAGTCGCCGCAGATCATGAAGCCGGCGCCCCCCAGCTTTGGCATAGACCACCATCCGCCGTAAGGCAGAGTCTTGGCGCCGTAGCGGATCATTTTGCCGCCTTCGAGCAGGCCGGCGATGAACGGATGCTGCTTGAAGCGCTGCAACACTTTCTGCGGATCGATGCGCGGGTCGTGGTAGTCGAGCCCGGTAACGTAACCGAGCGAGACGACGTTGTCCTTTGAGCCGTAGATCCACGCACCGCCGTACTCCTGCGAGGTGAGCGGATAGCCCATGGTGTAGATGACTTCACCCTTGGCAATCTTGCCGCTCGGCACTTCCCAAAGTTCTTTTACTCCGATGCCGTAGGTCTGCGGATTCTTCCCGGCGTCGAGGTTGAAGCGCGCAATGAGTTGCTTCGTGAGCGAGCCGCGCGCACCTTCGCAAAGGATGGTGACCTTCGAGCGGATGTCGTAGCCGGGCTCAAAGTTCGACTTCTTTTCGTTATGCTTGTCCACACCTTTGTCGTCCGTGCGAACGCCAACCACGCGGTCGCCTTCGACGAGCAGCTCGGATCCGGCGAATCCGCTGAACACGGTGATGCCTGTTTCTTCCACTTTCTGTCCAAGCCACTTCACGAAGCGGTTGATGGAGATCACGTAATTGCCGTGGTCGCGTAGCGGCGGAGGCGTGATCGGAAACTTGAACTTTGATTTCTCGGTGAGGAAGTAAACGGCTTCCTTCACCACTTCCGCGTCGAGTGGCGCTTCTTTCTCGAAGCCGGGCAGCAGCTCGCGCATGGAGCGTGGGTCGAGGAGCGCGCCGCTAAGGCAGTGCTGACCGATCTCGCGGGCTTTCTCGAGGACGTAAATGTTCTCTTTGCTGAGCTGCGCGTCTGGATGCTTGGCGTTGTGCTCGTCGATGAGCTGCGAGAGACGCAGGGCACAGGCCATGCCGGCTGGGCCGCCGCCGACGATGACAACGTCGGCGTCGAGTTGTGGTCTGTCGGGAATGTCTAGTGGAGTTCTGAATTTAAGCATTGAGCCAAGGTTTCAAGGTTTCACGTTTCATGTTTCACGTTAAATCAAAACCAATATTGCGGCGAGCATGAAAAAGGTGGTCAGCTGGTTCCAGCAGCGCGAGCTTTCTGCTGAAGGGAAGTAATAAGCCGGTTGATGAGTCCACCAACTGCGTAAGCCTGTTGGTCGAGCTTCTCAAATTCTTCCGCGGAGAGGTAGCCAAGTTCTTTCGCTATATCAAGTTGAGTCTGGAGCTCTAAAAGAGAACCGCGAGCGTGACCCAAGAACTGAACGAACTCTCCACGCGTAAGTCGGCCTTGGCCCTCAGCGATGTTGGAAGGAACCGAAACCGCTGACCGTCGAACTTGGGAGGCAAGCCCATAGGTTTCTTCTTTGGGAAACTTCTTACACGCGATGCAGGTATCAATAGCGAGGCGTTTAGCCTTCTGCCAGACTAGTAGGTCTCGAAACGATGATGCCAATTACCCTCCGCTCATGCGGGTTTTAACTTGAAACGTGAAACTTTGAAACGTGAAACCTTGGTCTAGCCCTTGGCTTTTTTAACTTCCTCGATCAATGGCGGCACCACGTCGAACAGATTTGCTACTACGCCGAAGTCGGCGATCTCGAAGATCGGGGCTTCTGCGTCCTTATTAATAGCGATGATCGAACGCGAGCCTTTCATGCCGACGATGTGCTGAATGGCACCGCTTATGCCGAGCGCGAGATAAAGCTTTGGCGCGACGGTCTGCCCTGACGACCCGACCTGACGGTCCATGGGAAGCCAGCCGTTGTCGCAGATGGGGCGCGATGCGGCGATCTCTGCGCCGAGCGCTTCGGCGAGCTGCTTCACCAGATCGATGTTCTTCTGTTCTTTGATACCGCGGCCCACGCTGACGATGACTTCGGCTTGGGTGAGGTCGACGGCTTGCTTGGCCTCTTTGAAGATCTCAAGCGGTTTGTTGCGAATGGCCGCGTCGATGGAGACGTTCACGGTTTCGACAGGAGCGGAGCCGGATTCCACCTGGTCGCCGCGGAAGGCGCCGGCCTGGAAAGTTGCGAAGTAAGGTGGCTCGCCGGCGAAAGAGACGTCCGCCGCGAATTTGCCCTGGAACATCTGGCGGACAAAGACCAGCTTGCCGCCTTCGTGCTTGTATCCGATCGCGTCTGAGATGAGCGTTCGGTTCAGCGATGCGGCGAGCTTCGGCGCGAAATCGCGCACCTGATAGGTGTGCGGCATAAGCACGAGCTTCGGATTCTTGTCGCTGATGAACTTCTTGGCTGCCGCGGCGAATGCGTCTGGCGTGTAGTGCTGGCACTGCGCGCACTCCACGGCGTAAGTCTTAGCGGCTTTGTATTTGGAGATCTCATTGGCGATCTCGCCTACCCCGGCGCCGAGGACGGCGAGTTCGAGCGTCCAGCCGGTGTCAGCGGCGATGAGCTGCGCACCGCGGATAGTTTCGAGCGATGCGCGATTGAATTTTCCTTCACGTTGTTCAACGACTACGAGGATCGTGTCAGGCACAAGGATTTCCTGTGATGGATTCTGTTTCCAACTACTTTGCCCTACAACCTAAATCTGAAACTCTGCTCTACGCCACGTCGCGCGACAGATGATCGCGATCGCGGGTTGGGAAGCGGCCGGGGCCGTCCCCCACTGCGGGATCGTCATTCTGATGGCCGCTGTGCGTGGCTTCCATTAGGTCATGCGTGCGCTCGATGAGCGCGTCTTCACTCGGCGACTTGTAATCTGACCAAAAGCCCCAAGCGATGAACGCCAGTCCGACGACTAAACACAAGCCGTCGATGATCGGCATCCACAAGCTCATCCAAAGGTGCGGCGGGATCCAAACGAAGCTGATACCGCTCCACAACACCAACAACACGCCGATTACTTTCAGGCCCTTCCCGCTGTCGTCATTCGGGATATTCGGTTCCGGATCGTTGACCGTCATAGCAAGCCTCCTATGTACAGTCGGTTAGATGCCCGGAAGCCCGATCACGAGCGCCTATGCGACTTTGTTCGGCTCCCGTCCCGGACCATTATTCTGCGCGAACAACGGCCCATCTACCTGTGCACCGCTGTGCGTGGACTTCATCCCATCGTGGGTGCGCTCGGCCATTTCCTCCTGATCCATGCCAAGCCACGAGATCAGGTATCCCACTGCGATCAGCGTCAATCCGCCGATGAACAACGCCAGATGTATGGTCGTTGTCAGCGACTTACTTGCGTGTGGAGGAGCCCAGATCATGCTGAAGCCCATCCACGCGATAAGCATTACTCCTAAAACCCGCAGGCCCTTCCCGACGTCGTCCCGGGGAATCTTCGGTTCCGGATCGTTGACGGACATATTGCCTCCGTGGAACCCCTGGATGGAGTTCTCCAGAGTCCACTATCCGCCTAGAGCCGAAGCGAAGCCGTGACACTTGTCACGAGACCTTTGTCACAACTGCTACTGCAATCCCTTTGCGATGCGTGCCTGTCGCACGAAGTAACCGGCTGCGGCATAACACGCGATCGCCAAACCTAGACTCGCGCCGCGGAAGACCAGCGTCTGCTGCGGATGCGCGAAAAAGTTCAACAACAAGAACGACCCAACAATGACCAGAAAGAACGGCTTGATCCAAGCCAGGGTCTTTTTCACAGGTCGCCTTCACTCATTAAAAACGGCAGAACCACGAGCATTCCAACCGCAAGGAAAGCTGGTGAAATTGCTATCGAAAGTACAGCGCCAACCAGAACGGCTACTCCAACTGCAAATCTCACCCAGGCTTTTTCTAGCGGCTGAGTGATTTCATCCCATAAGAAGTTTCCAAAGCCCTTGTATCTCTTGAACCAGCGCTTCTGGGCGAATCGAAATATTGTTGCTGCGCTTATACCAACGATCAAAGGAGCTTGCCCCATCAAAGGCGAAACACCCTTGTTTTCAAGCCAAATTCCAGTAACACAGGCAAACAACAAAAAAACAAATATCCAACTGTATCGGTACTCCAACATCTAGAGAACGCGAACGTCGTTCTTCAACTTTTCAACCAGCTTCTTGGCGATGTCTGCCGGAGCGCCCTCGATCATCTCCGTCTTCTTGGTCTTCTGCGGGATGTAAAGCTTCTCGATCTTCTGCATGTTGTCGCCAAGCGAAGACTTCACTTCGTCCATGGTGACTTTCTTCAGCGGCTTGTTCTTTGCCTGCTTGATGCCGATGAGCGTTGCGTAACGCAACTTATTGATGCCGGACTGGATGGTCAGCACTGCCGGCGTGGGCATGTCCACGTATTGGAAGAAGCCGGCTTCGAGTTCGCGCTTCACCTTGATGCCACCGTCTTGCTTCTGGATCTCCATGATGATGGTGGCGTGCGGCCAGCCGAGGATCTCTGCGAGGATCACGCCGGTCTGGGCGTAACCGTAATCGTCTGACTGGAGGCCGGTGAAGATGAGGTCGAACTGCTCGTCTTTGATCGCGGCGGCGAAGGCTTTGGCGGTGTTGAAGGCGTCGAGTCCGACGAAGCCATCGCCCTCAAGATGGATGGCGCGATCGGCGCCCTTGGCCAATCCCTCACGCAGCACCTGAGCGGCGCGCGCGGGACCAGCGGTGATGACGACCACTTCACCTCCGCCGGCTTTTTCCTTCTGGCGCAGCGCCTCTTCGAGCGCGAACGCGTCCGGCTCGTTGACCTCATAAGAGACGTCTTCACGGATCCACGTGGCGTTTTCGTTGAGCTTGAGCGGCGCGTCTTTTTGGGGCACCTGCTTCATACAGACCAGGATCTTCATGGCGGGCACTGTCCTTCAGGGAGCGGAAGTGGCAAACGGAAAAGTATAAATGAATCATTGCCACCATTGCGCAGCATCGCCGGCATCGCAGCCACTGAAAAGCGGCGTGATGGCGGTCATGGAAAAGGCAAATAATTACCGCGGAAAGAGCGGAAAGAAGGGACCAGGGCGGATAAAGTTTTCAAGGATGTAGGGAAACTTGGTTAGCGACGCCCACATCTAGGCAGTCATGGAGAGGTCTGAGTTCGATTTTCGAAAGCACTACCGGTCCAACAGCTACCGGGTGTTGAGTCTTGCATCATGGGTGTTGTTAGTCTCCGCTTACTTCGCTGAGCGGTGGCGCTGGCAACTTATCTACGCCGCCATCGGCATGAGTCTTCTCGCCGCAGTGCCCGTATTCGCGCACTTGATCCGTAGTGGTGATTATTCGAGAGTCGATCCAAAGTTGGGCGGGAGATCCGCGGCAATCCGCCTTGCTGCGGTAGTCGTACTCTTGTCCCTAGCTGCGTGGGTCCTGTACTACACGGCCATCAGACCGGAGTAATCAGGCGAGTTTCTGTTCCTTACCGATTGCAGCGTGAACCTGCGCGATGTACGCGGGCACGTCGAACTTCTTCTCAGCAGCTTTGCCGCTCATGTAGCGGATCTTGCCGAAGATGGGGCGGTCGAACCAGGCGCGGTCATGCTTGCCGGTGATGGCCCATGCGACGCCGGCGTATCCGTTGGGGTCGCGGCCGTCGAGTTCGTATTTGTCGTTGAGCTTCACGGCGAGATTGAAGGCGGCAGCGGCTGAAGGCGTCCACTCGAGCAGTTTCTTGGCCCAGTACATGCGCATGTAGTTGTGCATCCATCCGCCGTGGACCATCTGCAGTTGCGCGGCGTTCCAGAGCGCGTCGTGGGTCTCACCGCGCTCGAGTTGTGCGGCGGTGTAGACGACGTCGCGCTTGTCGCGGGCATGCTCGGCGAGAGAGGCGCGCGACCAGTTCTCCGCGCACTCGATGTTGTCGTAGTTCTCGTTGTACTTCACGAAGTTCACGGCGAGCTCGCGCCAGGTGATGAGCTCGTCGAGGAATGATTGCTTAGTCTCGTCTGGAACTTTGGCTTTCAGCACCGCGAGCGCGACGGTGACAGGGCCGATGTGTCCGAAGTGGAGATACGGGGAGAGGCGGCTGGTGCCATCAAGCTCAGGATGGTTGCGCTGCTTGGGATAGGCATGGATCTTGCACTCGGCGAATTCTTTCAGCAGCCGTTGCGCTTCCTTGGTGCCTCCTCGCCAGGTGGAGACCGGCGGAACGCTGCGGTCGATGTCCCAACCTTTGGTCAGTTCAGCCAGGTCGATGTCTGCGGGAAGCGATTGCAGATTCTTGGGCGCGACCCAATCGCGCTTCGCCTTCGGATTCTTGAATGGAATAACGAAGCGCGGCAGATGCTCGCGCAGCTTCGGGCGGATCACGTACGCACCGAACTGGGCTTTGGTGATGAGCTTCGACGGGACGACCACGTCTGAGTCGACAGTCCAGAACGGGATCTGCACGCGCTTGGCGGCGACCTGCCGCCAGTGTTCGGTCTCGCGCAGCGGATTCTCGTCGCCGATGAGAAGCGCGGCATCGACTTCGTCGAGAAATCTGGTCAGCGAGTGATCGGGATAGCGGCGGAAAACGAATCCGCAGTTGCGCGATTCGACAGCGTCTTTGATATCCGCGATGCCTTGCTGCAGGAACGCGTAATGTCGCAAGTTCGCGTGCGGATAAAACGGAATGGGCGCGAAGAAGACGACGACTGGAAGTCCGAGAGTGTTGCCGGCGTCAATGGCCGCGTCGAGCGCGTGGTTGTCCACACCGCGCTGCGAGCGCTGCATCCAGTAAACGACGCACTTGCCATTTGGGACGCCGGGTCGACGGACGGTGATGCGGTCGTTTTGTTCCGGAGCGAGCACTCTAGGTAGGTTAGAGGTCGCGCGAGGTGTTTAGGAGGGGCGGAAAGAATGGGGTTTCACCACATCGAAAAAGCAAAAGATTACCGCGGATGACACGGAAAAACGGGATTCACACGGATAGAACTCAAGAGCTTATCCGTGGAATCGTTTCTTTCTGATTTTTCGGCGGTAGTCTTTTGAACTTTTAATTCGGCTTTTCGGGATTCGCCTTGCCCTTTTTCTTGTCGAGGTTAAGCATCTCGATGGGCTTGCGGCCGGCGAAGCCTTCTTCCACGCCGTGCCAGTGGGCGATCTTGTGGGGCTCGCCGTACTTCCAGCAGAGCAGAACGGTCTCGCCGTCAACGATGCAAGGGAAGTCGAGCAGACCCACGTCCAGGTCTTTCACCTGCACGCCGGTGGAGTGGATCTCCGCGATCGCGTCCTTGATCTGTTGAATGGCTTTTTCACGCTCGGCTTTGCGGGTGGCTGCGCGCTTGATGTCGACGAGCAAGCCGCCGGTGAGGAAGATCTTGTGGCCCAGGTTCTGGAGTTTCTTTTCCGCCTCGGCGATGGTCTCTTTTGCTTCCATGGCCTGGCGGAGCAGTGACTCGAGCACCGGCAGGAGCATGTTGGCTTCGTCGAGAGTGAAGGTTTTGTCAGCCATTGGTTCGTCTATTCTAGTCCACTTCCATGTGCGCGAGTTCGCGCACAGGTTTCGTGGGTTCCACCTTGATGTCCAGCATGCGGCTGAGGGCGACGCGGGCGAAGTGCTTCACTTTTTCGTCGACATCGATCTCATTCACCACGCGGCCTTCCACCAAGTTCTCAAGCGCCCACGCCAAGTGCTGTGGTGAGATGCGGAACATGGTCGTGCAAAGGCAGCCGGAGTCGTCCAGCGTGATGACGAACTTGCCTTCCTTTGCGGCTTCTTTCGCCACGCGATTGACGAGATGGATCTCTGTGCCGATTGCGAACTTTGTGCCGGACGGAGCTTCGCGGATGATCTTGATGATGCGTTCGGTGGAGCCGAGTGCGTCTGCTTTCTGGCAGACCTCCCAGCGACACTCCGGATGCACGACAACTTGAATGCCGGGATACTTCGCGCGGACTTTGTCCACGTGCTCCGGCAGGAATCGCTGGTGGACGGAGCAGTGTCCTTTCCACAAGATGACCTTCGCGTTGCGCAAGCGCTCGGGCGTGTTGCCGCCCATGATCTGGAACGGGTCCCACACGGCCATGTCGCTGAGCGGAATGCCCATGGCAAACGCAGTGTTGCGGCCGAGGTGCTGGTCGGGCAAGAAGAAAAGTTTTGGCGCGCGCTCGAAGCCCCACTCGAAGGCTCCCGCCGCGTTGCTTGAGGTGCAGACGAGTCCGCCGCGCTCTCCGCAGAAAGCTTTGATGGCGGCAGTCGAGTTCATGTAAGTCATGGGCACCATGCCGCTGCCGGCATCGTCGGTGATGCCGAGGCGGACCATCTCTGCCCACGCGCGCTCCACCTGGCCGATCTCAGCCATGTCTGCCATGGAGCATCCGGCGTTGAGGTCAGGAAGGATCACGCGCTGGTCGTCACGGCCGAGGACGTCTGCGCTCTCCGCCATGAAGTGCACGCCGCAGAAGATGATGTACTTCGCGTCAATGTTCTGGCAGACCTGTGCGAGCTTGTAGCTGTCACCAGTGAAGTCGGCAAAGCGGATGACTTCGTCGCGCTGGTAGTGGTGGCCAAGAATCACGGCCTTCGAGCCCAGCTTCTTGCGGGCGGCGGCGATGCGCGCGTCCATCGTGTGGTCGGGCTGAGAGAGGTAGTTATCTAAGGAGCAGGCGTCACCGTTGGACGCGTCGCGCTCGGCTGTCTGAGTGAGAGTGTTATTCAATTTTCTTTCCGCCTTCAGTTCAGCCTCGCACTAGCGCGCGGGCGAACGGGGTTGTTGAAAGCATCCGCGGGCTCCAGCCGGTCCACTGCGCGAGTTGCGATAACTCATCGCCCGACCTGCGGGGTTGTTGAAGCCTGCAGTAATACCTATTCGATGCGTCACGGCCCGCAACGACTCATATGTGAGGCGTCCGAACCGGGGTATGTTGGCGCAAAGAACTGGGAGTATTTTAGAGGAAAAAAGGCTGCAAGAAGCGAAAAGTGGAGCGTTCTGGGTTATGCGAAGACTGGTGATGGTTGTACTGCTGCTGGTCGCGGCAACGGGGATGATGGCTGCTCAAAAAAAGGCAGGCGCAACTCTCGAGGGTACCGTAATCGACAATAGCGGAGCTCCCGTACCAGGGGCAATGGTCTTCGCCAGTTGCGACAAACGTGAGCCGACATGCGCAATCGCCAAAACGAATGAGGTAGGTTTTTATTCGTTAGCTACGAACGCTGGAAAGAGGCAGCTCAGAGTTGGTGCGAAAGGCTACAAACCCTGGAAGAAGAAAGTTCATATAAACACCGGCGTGCAAACGCTTAACATCACGATCCTTATTAATGAAAAGTTGCACCCAACAGTGCACTAGCTTCTGATATCTTCTTCGTCACTCATTCCTAGAGATTCCCAACGTGATGACGGAGACCAATGAGGTCCGACCTAGCAGCTCGACTGAAGCAAGCCCAGCAAGACATCGCAAGAAAACAAGATGCCGCGAAGGACCTGCAAGGCGAAGAAGGCAAGCAGGCGCAGAAAGAGATCTCTGCCGATCTCGATGCGGTGCGCAGCGCGTTGAATGACGAAGACAAGGCGGAGATTCGCAAGCGTTTGGTTGAGCTTTCACCGGCGCGCGGAACGCTGTCCGCTGTTACAAAGATGGAGAGCGACGATTGGCTCGAATACCAATTCCTGCTGAAGATGTTTTGAGCGTCCTTCGGAAGCTCCATCCTCAATCGCACATCACTTCTACATCGCTGGGCCGAGGTCAGTTGGCGGCGGTGGTGGCGCCACAGCCGGAACTTCGTAAGCGGGCGTTGTGACGGCTGGCGCGTCGAAGTATTTTCTTGCTGCGGCTAGTAATGCGAGATGAATGCCGACCATCACGTAGCTGAACAGATTGATGGCTTTTGCAAATGCAGGCATGCGTCTAAACATGTCGAGCTCTTGTTCAGTCATTCCCATACGCCGATAGAGTTCGATCGGGTCTCCACCGAAGATCGAAGTAACCAGCCCCGAGGCTAAGCCGAATAACGTGAAGCCCAAGGCAAGAGACCATCCTGCCTTCCTGCGCTTGTACATCGCATAGATGATGTAAGCGCACGCGACGAGCATCACCACGAAGTAGAGCTTTGCTGGCCATCTGGGAAGGACCATAGCGAACAAGATGGTGCCGTGGGGATTGAAAAGCACGAAGAACATCGAAAGCGCGGCCAGAGCGTAGAGGAACATCAGTACGCCGATCACCACGGGGAAGCCGCCTTGCTTCTGGGGAACCCCTTGCAGAAAAGTGGCCTTCACACTTGGACGCGTATAGAAGAAGAGAAGCACGAGCGGAATCGCCACGCCGAAAGCGATCATGAACGTGAACAGGATGCCTAGCACCACACCCATGTTCACTTCCGGTGCTCCAGTGCGCTGCTGGCTTTGGATCTCCGGAAGGATGGTGGGCAGGACGACCGCATAAATCACCACAACCAGCACGCCGAATGCGAGCCAGCAGGAGCTGATGACGATGGAGAGGATGCGTCCCCAGTTGCGCTTGCGTAAGGTGCCGTAAGCCATCACGAAAAAGATGACTGCCAGGATCAGATAAACGATGGCGATGATGATGGTGCCAAGCAGCGACTGCTTGTCGCGCGCCTCCGGCGGGAGCAAGCTTCGCATCCCGACCATGAACGCTGCGAAGACCAGGCTGAAGAGCCCCATGAGGACTTCCAGGACTCCAAAGATGACGAGCCATCCACTGCGGTCAGGGTGCTGTCGCGCAACGGGCGGAAGTGGCGGGGTGGGCGTGGTCATGCGGGAGACATTCTAGGACATCCGTTCAAATCGCATCTTACTTAGCGCAACTTAGTAGCGAGCGCGGAGTTAAGCTCTTGCGTGGGGTGCTGCATGAAGAGACTTATCGGAGTTTTCCTTTTGATGGTAGCGGCGGCGAGTGCGCAGAGTTCGTCTGCGCCGGTGAAAGTGGGGCTGAGCATCGGCTCGAACCGCGAGCGTATTCAGAAGATGCTGCCTTCGCTGCAGGAGCGTCTACAGAAAGAGCTGAGCGGCAAGAGCGGATTCACGGTCGTCGCGGCGGAGAAGTGCAGCGATTGCAAATACATCGTGACTATTGATGTGACGCAGCACAACCTGATCGAAGCCAGCCTCGGCAACACGAACAGCGTGGGCGAGCACCAGCCGGTCGATGAGCCTGGTTCGTTGTTCATCAAATATGAAGTGGAAGATGTTGCAGGGGACTCAGTGGTGTTCAAGGACAGCATGTCACTGCCGCCAAAGTCGGAGCCGCTCGGCCCCGACTTCCAGCAGCTTGAGACGATCGTGAGGAATCAAGTTTCCGCAGTGGCGAATCAAGCGCTGAAGAAGTTGAAGAAGAAAGAGAAGCACTGAAGAGGAAGAAAAGATTACCGCGGGAAAAGCGGAAACAAAGGATCTTCGCGGATGAGGATCCTTTAAGTTTTTTTTGTCGATGGATTCTTATGCGAAATCAAATGATTACCGCGGAAGACATGGAAAAACGGGATTCACGCGGATAGAGCTCTAGAAGGCTTTTATCCTTGGAATCGCATTTTTCCGCTTTTCCGCGGTAGTCTTTTAGGCCCTCGCAAAACGGCATTTCCTTCCGGACCCGGCAATTCCTACATCGTTACTTGTGGACATGTCCTCTACGGTAAACGCCTGAAATCCGGCTACTTAGGCCAGCAGCTCAGGTTTGGCAGGGGCGTTGCACTACTCCCTGGCAAGCAAGACGGGCACTAGCGCCCGGATTGGAAAGGACGCTACAAACATGAAAAACAAAGTCACCACATTCGTTCTGACCCTCACGACCGGCGCGTTGCTGGCAGCAACCCCCGTCTCAGCACAGCTTGGTGGAGTCGTGCGCAACACGGTTGGCGCGCAGGGTTCTGCACAAGGCCAGCATGGCTCGCTCGCCGGCGGATTGGGCATTGACCAGACGCTGAGCGGAACAGCGAACCGCGGTAACGGCACGCTGGGACTCGACCAATCCGTGAACGGATCGCTGGACGCCGCTGCGCAGAGCAACGGAAAGATCCGCGAGACTGCTGAAGGTTCGAAATCCAAGGTGAAGAAGATCAGCGATAGCTCGATCGAGAAGACCAAGTCTGAGAAGGCGAAGACCGAACAGAAGGCCGATTCGACCGTTGACACGACTAAGGACAAAGCGAAGTCGACTGTTTCTGAAACGAAAGACGCCGTGAAGTCGACGGAAGTCTCCAGCTCGACCAGCGCGAACGGTGAAGCGAATGCTTCGTCTTCGAAGGGCGAGAAGTCTGCGAACGGTACGCTCGGACTTGGCAACAGCACCAACGCCAACGTCGCGGGCAAGCAGGTGAGCGCGGACGCGCAGGCGAATGCTGACGCGAAGATGGAGATGAAGAAGTCTGAAAAGCCGGAATCGGATCAGGCTGGGCAACCATCTGAAAAGAAGCACGAGAGCAGTGCGCGGGTGGAGAACTCGAACTCGGGCGACGCGAAGCTTAAGGGTCTCGGCCGTGCAGAGAGCCGCGTGGAGAACGAGAACGCGCTCGAAGCGCTGCACAAGAACGAACAGCGCCAGAGCTCGACCCAAGCCACCGCCAAGAGCACGAACAAGGGCGTAGCAAAGGTCAGCAAGGGTAAACACTAAGGTAGTTGGAGAGGCGGAAAAACAGCCGCCGGGACTTGAGTCTCGAAGAAGGCCGCCCGAAAGGGCGGCCTTTGTTATTGGGTGGGTGATTCGCTCGCGTTTTTCAGGTATAACCCTGTGCTGTCCTAAGGGGAATGACCCCCAACTGAGATTTCGGACATTCGTAAAATTCTTGTGCCTCCCCCGGCAAAGGAAACGGACACCTGCTCTCCCGGCCCGGCCAACGGAATCTTTTCGTGCGTGTGGCGCTTATTTCGGCGTTTGCGTTGCCGTGCGCCGTTTTCTCTCAAAGCCAAACGCTCTCAGCCAAGCGAAGCAAGATAAATAAGGATAAGGAAGAGTACTTCCTGAGTGGACGAGTCTCGAAGGTGGGAGATTCTGCTGCGGGGCTGGCGTCTGCTCAGCGGGAAAAGGTGCAGAGCAAAGCGTCGCGCTCGCAGAGTGCGTGGCGGGAAAGCGAGCAAGCAGGTGGCGAAGCCTCGGTAAACGCCTTCGCCGGGCTCGCGTGGCAGAGTTTGGGTCCGCGGGCGATCACGTCTGATGCAACAGGATTGCAAAGCTACGGCTTGGTCACTGGTCGCGTGACCGCGATTGCGGTGGACCGCACCGAACCCAATGGCAATCGTGTATTCATCGGTACGGCGAATGGCGGGATATGGAAGTCGACGAACGCGGCGTCCAGCGATCCGAATGCTGTCACCTGGCAGCCCCTCACCGATTACAAAGAGACGTTGAGCATTGGGTCACTCGCCATTCAGCCTGGCGGAAGCGTGATTCTCGCGGGAACAGGCGAGCCGAATAGTTCCGCGTCTGCTTATTACGGGCAGGGAATCCTGGTTTCGACTGACAACGGTGCGACCTGGAACCTCGTTTCCGCCGCGGATGGTGGAGCGGTTTCACTGCGTGGGATCGGATTCGGACGCATCGCGTTCAATTCGTTGCAGAACAATGTGGTGGTCGCCGCTGCCGGTGGCACGCCTGGCTCGATCATCGGCGCAGAGACGTCAGGCAGTGGAGCGCGCACCCTTTACGTCTCGAACGATTCGGGCCAGCACTGGACGAAAGCGATCGTCACGGATGTTTCGAGCAATGACGTGATGCCGTTCTCAGCGACGGCTGTGGTCTTCAGCAAAACCAGCAACCGCTTCTACGCGGCGATGCGTTATCACGGCTTCTATCAGTCGAGCGACGGCTTCTCGTGGACGCGGATGCCGAACCAGCCGGGGAGCGGCATCTCGCAGGTTAATTGTCCGACGTCGCCGTGGTCTTCGAGCTGCCCGATGTACCGTGCGGATCTGACTGTCCGAGAGGATACCGGTGAAGTCTTTGCAGTCTGGGTGGATTCCAATTCGACGAGTGGCGGCATTTTTCGGTTGAACTTCAACGATGCAGCGAATCCCGGCGACGATACGTGGACGGCGTTGGGAACTGCGCGCATCGATGATTGTGGTGACATCGATGGATGCGGCCTGCAGCAAGCGGCTTACAACCTGACGCTGAAGGCTGTCCCGAATGGACTATCGACAGACCTGTATCTTGGAGCGGTCAACCTCTTCAAGTGCACGATGACGAACGCCTCTGCTTCCTGTTCGAACGCAAGCGACTGGAAAAACCTGACTCACGCATACGGATGCGAGGCCAACGGCGGACTCGGTGCGCCGGCGCATGTGCATCCGAACCAGCATGCGATCGACTTCGGTGGCGTGGATAGTCAGCGCATCTTCTTTGGGAACGACGGCGGCGTATATCGCACCCTGACCGCGCTGCAGCTAGCGAATGATTCCTGTTCCACACCGAATCCTTTCGACAACTTGAACGCGAACCTCGGTTCGCTGGCCCAGGTGGTCGATTTCTCTAACCATCCTACCGACTCGAACGTCATCCTTAGCGGCGTTCAGAGCAATGGCTCGCCGGCGTTCAACGGTGCGAGCTGGACCTCGATCAACGGCGGTGATGGTGGATACACCGCGATCGACCCTGCCTCGCCAAACACTTTTTATACGGCTGCGGACGGCGTTGGCATTTTCCGCTGCACGAATGGCGTGAACTGCGATCGAGGTTCATGGAGTCCGGTCGTGTCATCGGAAGACTTGGGCACAGACGGGTCGGCGTTCTTCATGCCATATCAGCTCGATCCGCAGAAAAGCAGCGCGCTATTGATGGGCACGTGCCGGGTGTGGCGGGGTGTGCCGGGAAATGGATTCACCGCGCTGAGCCAGAACTTCTCCACCGGGGATGACCTCTCCTGCACCGGAGGGACGTTCAGCGGAGAGACAAAGGTCCGCTCGCTCGCGGCTGGTGGCGCCCCCACAGGGAACGGCTCCAGCGTGATCTATGCGGGCATGGGCGGGTTCACGATGCCGAGCGCAGGGAAGATCTTTGTTACAACGAGCGCGAACAGCGGAACCACTTTGTGGTCGGACCGGACTGGTGACATCAATCCGTTCGCATATGACATCGCGGACATTGCTGTATCCCCGCACGACTCGAGCGGCAACACGGCCTACATAGCGATCATGGGCTTTGGTGCGGCGCACGTCTTCAAGACGACGAATGCAGGGCAAAGCTGGACGAACAAGAGCGGCGATCTGCCCGATGTTCCGGTGAGCGCGATCGTCGTGGATCCGGTGACGCCGACGCAACTCTACGCGGGAACCGATGTCGGTGTGTTCGTTTCACTTGATGACGGCGCCACATGGAATGAGCTCGGCAACGGATTACCGAACACGGCGGTCACAAAGCTGAAGATCTTTCGCTCCGGCTCAGTGAAGAAGCTACGCGCGGGAACATACGGACGCGGCATCTGGGAGATTCCGTTGCCCGGTGGCGGCTTGAGCGTGGGGCTGGACGCGAGCGATTTCGTGAGCATTGTGAACCGTCGCAGCGACGAACGCGTGCTTACCGTGACAAACAATACGGCTTCGGCGGTGTCGATCACCGGCGTCAACGCGAGCGGCGATTTCATTCTGCGAACGAATGCATGTCCGGGTTCTCTTCCGGCGGGCGCGAGCTGCTCGATCGGCGTCGTCTTCGCGCCGGTTGCGGCGGGAACTCGCAGCGGCGGCGTGACGGTGAACTACACAGGCGGTAGCGCGAGCGCCACGTTACAAGGAATCGGAATTGATTTCGGCGTGCGAGTCACGCGGAGTTCGCGCCCGGTGCGCGGAAGTTCGTCCGCGGCGATGCTCGAGGCTGGCCAAAGCGCAACGTTCGAGGTGGAGACTTCGATCTTCGCCGGAGATGCTAAAGACGTTCTGCTGCCCATGGAGTTCGCCTGCGAGAACGTGCCGGCTCGGGTGAAATGCCTAGTCGAAACAAGCGCGGCAGAGCTCAAAGCCGGTGAATCGCGAAAAATCGCCGTGAAGCTTGAGGTTCCGGGCAATCCGAGGAAGTCCGTGCGACTGAGGAACAGTGTCCGTTCGGGTGAGTATTACGTTACTTTCGTGGCAAAGTCCGGTGAAGAAACAAGAGCGGTGCCTCTGGGTTTCAGAGTAAAGTAATTGAACCTTTTTGGTCCTCCCCGGTAAGCGGTCCTTATATATATGCGAAGCGATAAGTTTCTGACTATCGCGCGGCTGTCCATTGCCGCGTTGGCCCTCTCGTTCGTGTCTGCGCCCGTGCTCGCCCAAGAGGTTGAGGACAAGGACAAGGCTGAGCACGATGACCCGCGCGCCCGAGCCATTTATCTCGAAGAGATGCGCACCGCCGGAAAGCCGCAGCCACCCGCCGCCCGCGTGAAGGCGATGCGGGAGCGCGACGAAGCCATTCGCGAAGAGGGAAGACTCTTCCAGCAGAAGATGCAAGCATCCCAGGCGAGTCGCGAAGAAGCGATTTCCGGAGTGAGCACAAGTCCTACGCAGTGGATCAACATCGGGCCAAGACCGACAAATGATTCGTTTTCAACCGGCAAAACTTCAGGGCGCGTGGCGGCCATTGCTGTAGACCCGACTGATTCGACCGGAAACACTGCGTATATAGGAGCAGCATCCGGCGGCGTTTGGAAGACGACAAACGGCGGAACCAGTTGGACTCCGCTGACTGACTCGCAGCTTTCACTCGCGACGGGCGCGATCACTGTGGCGAGCGATGGCACGGTGTATGTCGGCACCGGCGAGCAGAGCTTCAGCTCAGACAGCTATTACGGTGTTGGTGTTTTGAGGAGCAGTAACGGCGGAGCGACTTGGACGCAGCTCGGAGCCTCGACGTTTGCGGTGAACGATTGCGTGAGCGCGAGCCTATTCTGCGGCGGATATCGTATCGGCGGCATCGCCGTGCGTCCGGGCACCAGCGGCAGCACGCGGGAGATCCTTGCGGCGACGCAGCAGGCGTTCGGCAACGCCGGCGCGATCTTCCGCTCGACGAATGACGGCGCCACGTGGGTGTCTGCGTTGTCGCCCTCGAATCCGGTCACGGCCGTAGCGTTCGCAGACGCGAACACTGCCTATGCAGGCGTGTACACGGGGGGCGTTTACAAGTCGACCAACGGCGGTGCCACATGGGCTCCGGCGAACGGCACCGGCAGCGTGATCACGACCGCTGGAACACAGCGCGTAGAGATAGCTGTGTTCAACGCAAGCATCGTCTACGCGGCGGTGGCGAACAGCGATGGCAGTCTCGGCGGCGTTTATAAGACCACGGATGGTGCACAAACGTGGACAAAACTTTCTCCCACCGACTTCTGCGATAACCAGTGCTGGTATGACATGGTGATCGCCGTGAACCCGGCGGATTCGAACGTTGTATTCGTGGGCGGATCGGCCGTGACGGGCTTCGTCCAGAAGAGCACCAATGGCGGTACGAGCTGGACCAACGCGACCACGGGCATCCATGTGGACGAACACGCGATGGCATTCGCCGCGAATGGCGGCGTGATGTATCTCGGAAATGACGGTGGAGTCTGGAAGACGACCGACACGGGCACGGGCACGCCGGGGGCGACTTGGACAAACCTGAACAGCGACCTGGCGATCACGCAGTTCTATACGAACTTCTCGATCAATCCGAACAACATCGACATTACTTACGCTGGCGCGCAGGACAACGGCACGCAGCGCTATACCGGTACGAATCCACTGGCGACGGCATGGGACAACGTGACTTGCGGTGACGGCGCAGGAGCCGTGGTTGATCCCGCAGGCTCGATCTACGCGAACTGCCAGAACGTGGACATTCGCAAGTCGTCGACAGGAAACTTCGGAAGTTTCTCCAGCTCTGACAGCGGTATCAACGACACGCCTCTGTTCATACCGCCGATGGTGGGCGATCCGAACTCACCCAGCACTCTTTACTTTGGTTCGCAGAATCTGTGGGCCTCGTTCAATGGCGCGACATCATGGGCACCCATCGCGGGCGACATCCTTCCGTTCAGCACTGGCACTGGATCGGAGAAGACGACGGCAATTGGCGTTGCCCCGAACGGCGATGTTTACGTCGCATCGAATTTAGGTCGCATTGCGAAGGTGACCTCGCCTCAATCGCCTGTAGTCACGAACATCTCCGTTGGCGGCCCGAACATCCGCATCAACGGCGTCGCGGTCTCGCCGGATAGCGCGACGATCTATATCGGTATCGGGGGATTTTCCTCAAGCAGCCACGTGTGGCGCTGGAGCGCGAACGTTTGGACGAACATCACCGGCACGGGACTGCCGAATGCTCCGGTGAATGATGTCGTCGCGGACCAGAGCGTCGCAAATACGGTTTATGTTGCGACGGATATCGGCGTTTTCCGCACGCAGAATGCGAACGTGGCATCTCCCACGTGGACGCTGCTAGGAACCGGCCTGCCGAATGTCCCTGTATTCGGATTGAAGTTGCATCAATCCAGCCGCACGTTGCGCGCTGCGACACACGGCCGCGGATTCTGGGATCTCTCCGTACCCACAGCCGTGACGGGGCCGGGCATGTTCGTAACGCCAACGGGACTTGCGTTCTCGATCCAGGCAATAGGAACAGCTGGGACTGCGCAGACCATCAGCCTGACGAACAATGGTAGTGCTGTCACCAATATCGCGAACATCAGCAGCAGTTCCGTTGACTTCCCAATCAGTCACGATTGCGGCGCTATTCTCAATATCAACGCCACGTGTAGGATTACGGTTTCGTTCGTTCCCACGGCGGTCGGCACGCGAAACGGCACCGTCAGCATCACGAGCAATGCCACCCCAAACACAACGAATGTAAGTTTGAGCGGTACCGCCACCACGCGTCCGCCGAACGATGACTTTGCGCAAGCCACTGTGCTCACTGGCGCTTTCAACGAAATAGTGGACACCCGTGTGGCTACTACTCAAAGCGGCGAGCAGAATCCTGATAACACTTGTATCGGCGGCGCGCAGTTCCAGCCGACCAATAATCGCTCCATCTGGTATCGCTTCACGCCCACCGGGAGCGGCACGATGAGCATCAACACGACCGGAAGCGATCACGACACAGTGCTCACCATCTGGACGGGGTCTTCGCTGGCGACGCTCATTGAAGCACCGGGCGGCTGCAGTGACGACATCAACCCAGGAATTGTGCAGCAATCGCAGATCAACAACTTCAGCGTGACGGGCGGCACCACGTATTACATCGCGGCCAGTTCTTACAACTCGACCAGCGGCAACCTGAGCTTCAATTTCACGGCGACGATCAGCGGCAACACTTCTGGCGCGATCACGGTCGCGCCGAACCCTATCACAATGGTCACGCTGCCGAACCGCACTGTCTCCGTAAGTGCGAGCACAACGCTTTCAAGCGTTCTGCAAGGTAACGTCACGTTTGGAGGCGGCATCACCGTAGGAACGCCATTCACCGTGCAGCACAATTGCACAACGGTCACACGCACAACAGGATGCACGATCACGGTGAGCTACTCGGGCGCGTCGCAGACTGCGAACGCGACACTGACCATTAATGACTCTGCCGGCGGACGCACGATCCCGGTGAACATGACTGCGGGCGATTTCTCTATCAAGGCTGGACGCAGCACGCGTCCTCTACGCAGCGGTTCCTCAGCGTCTAAGGAAAGTGCTTCCTACGATGTAGCGATAAGCGTGGATGGCGGCGATGCTGCGTCGCGCGAGAGCATTCAACTCACTTGCGCCGCTCCTGCCGGCGCTACCTGTTCGGTGGAACCTTCGGCAGTCCCCTTCGTGACAGGAGTCACGACGGTGAAAGTATCCGCCGAGAGTAAGCCTGTGGCTTCGCGTGCGTCTCGACTAGGCGGGCGAGCCTCGGCAGCGCAGCCACCGAGCGTCGTGATGCAGGTGAATGCGTCATTCGGTGGAGTGGTGAAGACGCTGGAGCTGCCCCTGCAAGTCGGTTCAATCGTGACTCCGGCAGCGACCGAGCCCAAGCGAGGGCCGAGAGGGATACAGAGGAAGTAGCGCGGAATCGACTGTTCTTCGCGTGTTAGGATTAGCGATTGTCACCCCTCTTCACAGTGCAATCGCGCGCGCATCGACTGGCTAAGACTGCGTTTTGGTGCTGTCTTTTTCTGTTTAACACTGCGGCCGGACAGGCGCCGCAGAACGCCCCTTCCAGAAAAAAGCCGGATCCCCCGACTTTTGAAGCGGGAAAGCTTGAGCGCCGATTCTTTCTCAACGTCTTAGACGATCAAAAAGACATCTACACCGTGCCTGCAAAAGTCCGCTGGCAGCACTTGAAGTGGCTGATTCCTGCGGGAGCAGTCACCGGCGGCCTCATCGCGAAGGACGCTGATCTTTCACGGGACTTCTCGATGCGACCGAGTCGGACCGATGCGGCGGTCAAGTTCTCGGACGCGGGACTTGCATTTCAGGGTGCTCTGGTCGCGGGCCTATACATTCATGGGCGAATGGCGAAGAGCGATCGATCGCGAGAGACGGGCGTGCTCGCGGCTCAGGCCGTGGCCGATGCCATGCTGTTCAACCTGCCGGTAAAGTTCGTAGCCAGGCGCGAACTCCCTACCGAAGGATTTGGTCGGGGCCGCTTCTTTCAGAGCAACAGCGCATCGTTCATGTCTGACCATGCGATCGCTTCGTGGGCTGCTGCTTCCGTGGTAGCACACGAGTATCCGGGAATCCTCACAAAGATCGGTGTATACGGGCTCGCTTCAGCCGTAAGTGTTGCGCGTGTCCCGGGACGGAAACACTTTCCTACGGACGTGGTGCTCGGAAGCGCCGTCGGATACTTCATTGGACGGCACGTTTACAGGAAGTACCACGACCCCAATCTGGGTGGAGACAACATCGGTACTTTTGTGAGCGACTCCACGCCCAGCGTAGTTTTCGAACGAACCGCATCGGTCTATGTGCCAGTCGAACATTGGTCTTATGACGCAATGGACCGGCTGATTGGGATGGGTTACGTGAACACCGCCATAGTCGGGGTGCGCCCCTGGACGAGGAAGGAGATGGTGAGGCTATTGGAGGAGGCACGGCGGGCCGACGAAGAGAGAGCCCTTCCTGAAGGACATGCTCTGGTATCTCGCCTAAGTCAGGAGTTTGAGCGCGAATTGAAGTTACTCAATGAGGGAACAGGAGTCCGTTCTGTGACCCTCGAAGAGGTTTACTCGCGCACGGACTTCTTCGGTTCCGTTCCTCTGACAGACAGCTTCCACTTTGGACAGAGCCGGGTGAACGATTATGGACGGCCGCTCGGAAAAGGGATTAGCAACGTTACGGGTTTCGGTGCCTTTGCGATTGATGGTCGCACTTCCGTTTACTTTCGAGGTGAGTTCCAACATGCCGGAACTACGCCATTCGCGTTGCCACTGCGCCAATCCATTGCAAGCACCGACAATCTGCCTGTCCAACCTGCGGGCAACGGCGAAGACATAAATAGATTTAGGGTGCTGGAAGCATACGTTTCACTGGAACTCGGGAACATCAATCTGTCATTCGGAAAGCAGAGTCTCTGGTGGGGTCCGAATCGCGGTGGCTCGATGCTTTTTTCCAACAACTCTGAACCGATCTACATGATGCGGGCAAGCACCATACATCCATTCCAGATGCCTGGTTTTTTGAGCAAACTCGGGCCAGCTCGTTCGGAATTTTTCTTCGGTCGTATATCCGGGCATGGTTTTCCTCCGAGACCTTTTCTCCATGGTCAAAAACTCAGTTTCAAGCCTACAAAGAATCTTGAGCTCGGATTTACTCGAACGGTGGTGATGGGCGGTACAGGTCGTCCTTTGACCACCCGCAGTTTTGTGCGCAGCATGTTCAGCCTTACTAGCGACCTGAATATTCCCGGCCAAGAACCAGGGGATAGAAGATCGGGATTCGATTTTTCCTACCGGCTACCAAAGTTGCGAGATTGGGTCACGATCTACTCAGACTCTTTTGTAGATGACGACGTTTCTCCCCTTGCCGCTCCCCGGCGTGGACCGATAAGCCCTGGTATCTATTTTGCAAAGATCCCAAAACTCCCCAGGTTGGATCTGAGAGTTGAGAGCGCCTTTTCGGACCTGAGATTGAACAGCTCTATCGGGGGACAATTCAACTACGTCAACGTCCGCTATCCGGAAGGCTACACGAATAACGGCCAGATCATCGGGCACTGGATCGGGAGGGAAGCGTTGGGTTTCCTGGCCATGGCTAGCTATCGGGTCTCCGGTGACCGGATGATATCTGCGAGTTTCCGGACGCAGCAGACGAGGAACGATTTCATTCCCGGGGGAGGACATCTGACTGATGTGAGCGTAAGAGGTAAGTTTTCGTTTGGATCTGTGGCTGTGGATTCGCGTGTCGGTATTGAGCGGCGAAATATCCCTTTGTTGGGGCCAGTTGAAACCAGTCCAAATGTCTCCGTGAGATTCTCTCTTAAGTCCTTCTCTTTAACGCGAAGGGGCAGATGAAACGGATGTTAGTATCTAGTAAAACGACAAGAATTCTGGCCTCGAACAGCGGCCTGCCCAACAAGACTGCGTTCATGAAGAAAATGCGTCATCTATTGATTTGTCTCTGCTTCCTGGCAATGGGAAATGCTTTTGCGCAAGATCCATCCTCACTACGAGGACTCTCTCAGGAGGACCAGCAGAAAGCACTGGAAGTGCTCACGCGCTCCGGCGCTCCAGTGATCCGGAACGAACCGACACTTCAGCTTCCGCAGAATGGGACTCTGCCTCAGTTCGGTAGTCGCACGGAAGCCCCGCTGGGACCGACTCAGCGAGAGAAAGACCCTCCAACTGAGTTCCAGAGGTTCATATCGGCAACGACAGGACAGGCTCTTCCGATTTTTGGCCAACAGTTTTTCCAAACTGTGCCTTCGACATTCACGCCCCTTCAGGACGTTGCCGTCCCAGCGAACTACACGGTTGGCCCTGGTGACGAGTTGCGCGTGAGAGCGTGGGGTCAAATCGATGTCGATTACAAAGCGACGGTAGACCGAACCGGTCAGATCTACATCCCGAAGATCGGAACGATACAAGTTTCCGGCGTCCGCTACGAAAATCTAGAAGCGCACGTGAAGGGCGCAATCAATCGGATCTATCAGAATTTCGAAGTAGCTGTAACCCTGGGGAAACTGCGGTCAATTCAGGTGTTCGTGGTTGGGGAAGCGCGGGTGCCAGGAACCTATACCATCAGCTCACTGAGCACACTGGTGAATGCTTTGTTTGCTTCGGGCGGACCTCTCCCGATCGGGTCGATGCGCCGAATCCAGCTGAAACGGAACAATGCGGTGGTTAGCGAGTTCGACCTTTATGAGCTTTTGCTTAAGGGCGACAAATCGAAAGACGTCTCACTCCAGACAGGAGATGTGATCTACATCCCGCCTGTCAACGCATTTGTTGCTATTCAAGGAAGCGTTAATGTTCCAGCGATTTACGAATTGAAAAACAAGTCGGACCTAGGAGAGCTGATTTCCCTGGCTGGCGGGTTAAGTGCAACCGCAGAGAATCGTCGCGTAACTATCGAGAGAATCCAGGATAAGAAGATTCGTACCGTCGAACAGGTGCAGCTTTCGCCCGAGGGCTTGGCTACCCCGCTTGTGGATGGAGACTTGGTGACGGTCTTCGCTCTTTCCGCCAGGTTTGAGAACGCTGTGACGCTGCGCGGTAACGTAAGCCGCCCAGGACGTTATCCTTGGCATCCGGGGCTTCGAATCAGCGATGTACTCCCAGACCGGCAGTCCCTCATCACAAGAGATTATTGGCGGCTTCAAAATGATGCCCAAGAGGACGAGACCAAAGGAGTCCAAACCAAGGCTGAAATCCAAGATCAGCTAGGACAATCCAAAGAAGCGACGGGCGAAGCTAAGGAGTCCCAGAAACAAAAAGGAACACAAAGTCCCTCGCCTCAGGTTTACGGATCACAAGGAAATGTTGGCCAGGGAACAGCGGTAGAACAACAAAGGCTTCTGGTGAGCCGCAAGACCGCTGAGATCAATTGGGATTATGCGCTTGTAGAGAGGTTTGACGTCGAGAAGCTTACGACCTCATTGCTGCCGTTCAATCTAGGTAAAGCCATCTTAGAGCACGACACGAATGAAGACCTTATACTGCAACCCGGTGATGTGATTACGATTTTCTCGCAGGATGACCTAAAAGTTCCGATTGGAAAGCAAAGTCGATTTGTGCGGTTGGAAGGTGAATTCAAGAACGCTGGTGTTTATAAGGCGCTTCCGGGCGAAACATTGCGCCAGCTGGTGAATCGAGTGGGTGGCTTTACCGATCACGCCTACTTGTTTGGAGCAGGATTTACGCGAGAGTCCACACGAATCGAACAGCAGAAGAAGCTAGATGAATACACGAACCGTTTGGAATCTGAGATGAAGCGTTTCTTGGCGACGCGAGCGCTTGAACTCAGCGTTTCTGAGCAATCAGCCGTGGCCAGCCAGGTACAAGGTGAAGCGTCGCTTGTAAGTCGTCTGCGGGGAATTCGAGCTGATGGAAGAGTAGTTTTAGGCCTCAAGCCGAGCGACAAGTCTCCAGACGATTTGCCTGACCTCGTGTTAGAGGACGGAGATACGTTCGTGATGCCGTATGTCCCTGCCACTGTTCGGGTGATTGGAGCAGTCAATAACTCGAGCGATTATATTTACCGCAAGGGGTCGCGAGTGAGTGACTATTTGCGCATGGCGGGGGGGACGCGGAAGGGTGCGGATCGTAAGGGGCTTTATGTCTTACGAGCTGACGGATCGGTGCGGGGAAACGGTGGGGCGTGGTTATCGGGTGATGTGGCGGGTCTCACCGTTATGCCGGGAGACACTGTGATCGTTCCGGAAGCCTTTAACATTCCGCTGGTCAGAGGACTGCGTGAGTGGACACAGATACTCTCACAACTGACGATTAGTGCCGCCTCCGTAGCTATTTTGGCAGGACGTTAGCCAGGAGATGAATCGCGCTCTTATCCTTGGTATAACCGGTCAAGACGGTTCCTATTTGGCCGAGTTGCTGCTTGCGAAAGGCTATGAGGTTCACGGCGTCATTCGTCGAGCCTCGACTTTTAACACGGGGCGATTGGAAGGGATTTACCAGGACCTCCACGAGAGTCCCCGCTTGATCCTGCACTATGGGGATCTTTCTGACGGAACAAATCTCCGGAGAGTCATCGAGGCGACCCAGCCTAACGAGATTTACAACCTTGGCGCACAATCCCATGTGAGAGTGTCCTTCGACCAGCCTGAATACACGGCCGATGTCGATGCTACCGGTGCTCTTCGTTTGCTGGAGGCGGTCCGTGACCACGTAAAGGCAGGGGGTCGCAAGGTGCGTTTCTATCAGGCAGGTTCCTCGGAGATGTTTGGTTCCGCGGCGCCGCCGCAAAACGAAACCACTGTTTTCCATCCGAGAAGCCCTTATGCCGTGAGTAAGTTGGCAGCGCATTTCTATACGGTCAATTATCGAGAATCTTATGGCATGTTTGCCACCAACGGGATTCTTTTCAATCATGAATCACCGAGACGCGGGGAAACTTTTGTCACTCGAAAAATCACAAGGGCTTTAACGCGAATCAAGCTCGGCCTGCAAGAGAAGCTGTTCTTAGGGAATCTTGAAGCTAAGCGCGACTGGGGTTTTGCCGGCGATTATGTGAAGGCTATGTGGCTTATGCTGCAGCATGAGCGAGCTGACGATTTCGTCATAGCTACGGGCGAGTCCTTCTCGGTACGGGAATTCTTGGATAAGGCTGGCGCGCTGCTGGATCTCGATTGGCGACAATATGTGAAGATCGATCCCAGATACTTCCGGCCTGCCGAAGTAGATTTCCTGCTGGGCGATGCCTCGAAAGCACGACGAGAGCTAGGGTGGCACCCCGAGGTCCACTTTTCGGCGCTGGTAAAGATGATGGTGGAGGCCGATCTGGAACTAGCCCGCCAAGAACTCACTTTGAAAAAAGCAGGTCACATCAAAGCGTGATCGAACAAGGCAGAAGGATTTTTGTCGCCGGGCACCGTGGTCTAGTCGGGCAGGCAATCGTGCGAAGCCTACTGCGAAATGGTTGTAAGGACCTGATACTGGCGTCTCGCGATCAAGTGGATCTCCTTGATCAGAGAGCGGTAGACCTTTTTTTTGAAAGGGAACGACCTGAGGTGGTCTGCCTCGCAGCGGCGAAAGTTGGAGGGATACTCGCCAACGCTGAGAGGCCGGCTGATTTTATCTATCAAAATCTGCAAATACAATGTAACACCATCGAGAGCGCCCGCCGTCACGGAGCGAGGCGATTTTTGTTTCTGGGCTCCTCGTGCATCTACCCAAAATTTTCACCCCAGCCCATAAAGGAAGATCATCTACTGACTGGATCGTTAGAGCCTACCAATGAACCGTACGCCCTTGCCAAGATTGCGGGAATCAAGATGTGTGAAGCCTACTCCAAGCAATTTGGTCTCTCCACTGTGAGTCTCATGCCCACTAACCTCTACGGGCCGGGTGATAACTTCGACCCCTTGACGTCACATGTGCTGCCGGCGCTCATTCGAAAATTCGCCGAAGCAAAAATCAAATCAGCCCAGGAAGTAACAGTTTGGGGTTCAGGTCTGCCGAGGCGGGAGTTTCTGTATGTAGATGATTTGGCCGAAGCCGTGGTTTCTGTACTGGGACGGGATGATATTTCGGGCGTGATCAATGTTGGTGTCGGCAAGGATGTGACAATCGCGGAACTGGCAGAGACGATAAAACGCGTTATTGGATATAAAGGCGCCGTGGTTTTTGATCCATCAAAACCTGATGGAACGCCTCGCAAATTACTTGATGTGACAAAGATGAGTGCTCTAGGGTGGCAGCCCAAGGTGTCTTTGGAGGAAGGAATCCAGAAGACATATGAGTGGTATCTAGAGCGAGTGGTAGGGAACCACAACGCGGTACAATAAACGACATCCATTCAGGACTGCATCCTTTGGTATTGACTTCGGTCGAAACACAATCCAGCGACGATTCAGCAGTAAGAGACAAGGATTCGAGCGCACATCTTGTCTTGGACTTGATTTTGGCTTGTGCCAAGCGAAAGAAATTCATCGTCAAGTTCACTTCGGTCGCGTTCCTAGGCTCGATCCTGTTCGCGCTGCTATCCAAGAACGTCTATACGGGGCGTACCCGGCTTCTGCCGCCTCAGCAAAACCAATCTCTGAATTCGGCGCTGTTAAGCCAGCTAGCTCCCTTGGCAGGACTTGCCGGTGCTGGGTCGGGGCTGCAGCTGAAATCTCCGAATGAAATGTACCTTTCCATGCTGCAGAGTGACACGGTGTTCAATGCGGTTATCAGACGATTTCATTTGATGGAGCTGTTTCGTGACGACTATCTGTCAGATGCCCGTATCGATCTACAGAAGCGCACGCGTTTCGCGATAGCGAAGGATGGGATCATCAGTATTGAGTATGACGATAACGACCCGAAGCGCGCTGCGGATGTTGCAAACGCGTTCGTGGAAGAATTGCAAAGGCTAACTCAGAATCTAGCGATAACAGAGGCTGGAAAGAGACGATTGTTCTTCGAACAACAAGTCGTCGCCGCAAAGGAGCAACTTAGTGAAGCAGAAGTCGCTTTAAGAAGAACCCAAGAAAAGACTGGGCTGATCCAGGCCGAAGGCCAGGCTCGGGCCATGATCGAAGCCGTCACTACTCTGCAAGCACACATTGCTGCGAAAGAAGTTCAGCTGAACTCCATGCGAACTTATGGTACGGAGGAAAATCCAGACGTCGTTAGGGCCGAAAAGGAATTGGCTGCTCTGCGGGTGCAGATGAACAAGCTCCAAAAAGAGGGGGACAAGGGCGGTCTGGAGCTCCCGGTAAAAGGAGTGCCGGAGGCGGGTCTGGAATACTTGCGAAAGCTTCGTGATGTCAAATACTACGAGTCGATGTATGAGCTGCTTTCAAAACAGTACGAGATCGCCCGCATCGATGAGGCCAAGAACGCAGCCGTCATTCAAGCGATGGATCCCGCCCTTATACCTGACAGGAAATCTCGGCCTTTCCGGACCTTGATCGTTCTCGGTTCAACCCTAGTCGGTTTTGTACTAAGTCTTGTGATCGCCCTGGTCTTGGAACATTTGGAAAAGCTCCGCAACGACCCGGAAATCGTGGCCAAGGCAGGGAGACTCAATTCCGTCCTCCGTTCGACCCGTTACCCGCTAACGCGAAACCTTTGATTCGCCACCTAAGACATTTCACTCAATCGAATGAAGTGTTCAATCTGAACCTATAATTTCGTACCTGAGAGCGGGTGTTTTTCCGCTACAATCCCAATCACAATCCCCGCATTCTTCGGCTTCTCCCAAAGGAGAGATTCGGATGTCAACTTCCACCCATCTACCGCGGTTGTTCGTGTTTTTTCTCTTGGTCGGCCTTTGTGCTGCTCAAACTCAGAACACGACAGATGCGGCAAAGCAGTCCGTCCCGCGTTTGCTGAAGTACAGCGGAACTGCCCTCGATGCTAGCGGCAACCCGTTAACTGGTCCACAGAGCGTCACGTTTTCGATCTATGGCGAACAAACATCTGAATCGCCGATCTGGACCGAAACCCAGACGGTGACCGCTGACGAATTAGGAAGGTTTTCCGCGTTGATCGGCAGCTCCCGCTCCGAGGGAGTGCCAATCGAGCCGTTTTCGGATGCATCTGCAAGATGGCTGGGTATTTCAGTGAATTCTGCTCCAGAACAGCCCCGAACAATGTTGATAAGTGTCCCTTACTCATTCACTTCCGGAGTTGCACTTAATGCAGAGCGGCTGTCGGATTTGGAAGCTGGCGACTTTGTTTTGACAAAAGCAGCGCGCGAAAGACTAGCATCGGCAGGAAAATTGAGTTCGTCGCAACAAGCGTCCGGCGATGAGATCTTCGGTGCGGGCGATAACGGGACAGTGAATCACCTGGCAAAATTTTCCGGGACGGGGAACAACATTGCGCTGGTCGATTCTGGCATTGTGGAAGTTGGCGGGCTCCTAGGAGTGGGTACCACCAATCCGGGTGCGCCACTAGAACTTGTGGGAAATGGGCTCAATCAACTAATGAGGGCCCCCAATGCAGCTTCTTATGCGGGAATGCGCTTCTATAACGACCAAGCTTCTGGTTTTCGGGCTCTGGAAATTGACTATGCCGGTAGCACTTATGCAGGTGCTCTTGTAGCAGGCGGACCGGTCGGCGAGTCAGGATCAGTAACCACGACTGGCGCTTTTCCTCTGACGCTGGGAACTGCCAACACCGCGCGACTGGCAATAAGCGGAGCAGGTCAATTCGATTTCAAGACAACCAACCCGGTCACCGTTACGGCAGCAGGGTTGGTTGGTATCGGTACTACTAACCCTGGAGCATCTCTGGACGTCACCGGCAACGGTCTAGGCATGTTATTCCGATCCACGAACCCAAGCTCGTATGCGGGGCTGCGATTTTATAACGACCAAGGATCTGGATTCAGAGCACTTGAAGTGGACTATTCAGGTAGTGCGTATGCAAGCGCCTTAGTGTCCGGAGGACCCGTTGGTGAATCGGCTTCCATCGCGACAACCGGTAACTTCCCGCTGACATTGGGAACGGCAAATGTGATGCGAATGACGATTACCGGAACCGGCAATGTTGGTATCGGGACTGCCGTCCCTACGAGTCGGTTGCATTTGACCGGACCAGCTGCGTCTACTTTGAACTTGGACAAGTCCGGATCTACCCTCGGGCGTTTTGGCCTGTATGTAGGAGACGGATCGGCAGGATCGATATCTGACGACAACTACATCCGGTCACTCAACACGACTCTTCACTTCTTAGCTGGCCCCGGTGCTGCGACTGAAGTGGCAACTTTTGCCAATAGTGGCAATGTCGGCATCGGCGTCACCAGTCCAACTAGCAAGCTGGAGACAGCTGGAACTTCCGCTACCCAAATCGTTTTAGCGACGCAGAATGGAGCAGGGACGGGAAGTTTCAATGTGGGTACTCCACCGCCCGCCGCGATCCGTGGCGACGCGACAGCCGCTACTAATTATGTGCTCGGCGTATTGGGTACCGTTTCAACCCCGTCTGGTGCAGGCGTTGTGGGTATGAACCTGGCCGCAACGGGTAACAGTTCGGGCGCCGGTGTCCGAGGCATCACGACTTCCAACGCCGCTGGAACTGGGGTCTGGGGAGAAGCCACAGCCACAGTGGGGGATAACGTCGGAGTGTACGGAACCTCGGCGAGTTCTTCCGGAACCGGTGTCATTGGTGAAGCGACATCCACGGCTCTCGGAGCTGATTCAGCGGGTGTTTACGGCGTGGCGCGATCGAATGGTGGGGCCGGAATCTTTGGCGAATCTACCTGGGGCGGGGCTGGCTCCAGCGGTAACCTTTATCCGGTGGGTGTGTGGGGAAGGATCCAAAGCACGAGCGCTGACTTCACCGTTTCGGGCGCGGCAGGACTTTTCGACACCAGTAGTCCTACTGGCAACATTTTGATAGGAAGGGCGGGGCCGGCGCCGAACCGAGTTTTCCGCGTGGATGGGACTGGCAAAGGATTCTTTAACGGCGGCACCCAAACCAATGGCGCGGACTTCGCCGAATCCGTATCTATCCGGGAAGCCAAGAGCAAGTATCAGCCGGGTGACGTCATTGCGATCGATACGACGGGAACGCGTCGGTTTACCAAGGTGTCGAAAGCGTATTCCACTTTGGTAGCTGGAATCTACTCAACAAAACCCGGGGTACTCGCCACACCGCACGGAATTGATGATTCACGGGTGGAGAGCGAGGAGATTCCTCTAGCTGTAGTCGGAATCGTCCCCTGTAAGGTCACGAATGAGAACGGCCCAATCAAGTCCGGAGACCTACTGGTCTCCTCTTCATTGGCAGGTTATGCGATGAAGGGAACCGACTCCAAACGAATGAACGGCGCGGTTATAGGAAAAGCACTTTCCGACATGAAGGGGACGACCGGCGTGATCGAGGTATTGGTTAGCCTGCAATAGCAGGCACCGTTCCTCATGAGGTGTTGCGCTGATCTGTTACCGCTTGAAGAAGAGCTTCGATACTGAATCGTTCCCGGAGAAGATTGGAGCTGGAAGCTTTCCTTTTCGCATGCGTCTGCTCTTTCGTTTCTTCAAGTAATGATCGCAGACGTTTGGTAAGGAGCTCCGCGTCCCACTGATGCTCAACAGCGGCTCCTTCGACGAGTTGCAGTATCCCTGCCAGCTCGCTTCCATCGTCGCAGATACATAAAATCCGCGTTCCGCTTGCCAAGATATTCGGAAGCTTCGATGGCAAGCAACCAGCCGATGTGCCCGGCGATTGCGGAATCACCTGCACAGCGCTCCGCGCATATAGCTCTTCCAATTCTGTTTCGCGGACCAAAGGGTGAAAAGCAATATGGGAGGTCCTGTTTTCGTCTCGGAGTCTTTGATACCAAGGACCAGCCGAAAAAATATGGAAACGCACTTCGGGCATTCGGGTTGCTGCAACATTGAAAAATTGGATCAACCCTAGCGGGTTCTGTTTCTCACTTAAAGCACCCGAGTAGATCACATGCTGCGTGTCGTCTGAAAGAATCTCGCTCAAGCTCGATGTTCGAACGACATCGTCAATCGTTACAAATGGATAAACTACCGTCACGGATTTTTCCTGCAGCGCATACGCTCGGGTGGCAGAGTCGGCCATATCGTTCGACAGGTAGATCAAGCGATGGCAAGCGCCAAAACTCTTAGACTCAACAAGATGGACGATGCGGGCTGCAAGTCGACGAAGAAAGGAGTCCCTGCCCGCATGAATGCCTTGTAAGTCGTGGACTATTCCGATCTTGAAGCTCCTTCCGAACAGCAAATTTCCAAATAGGAAAAACAAGCTGGGCGGAAAGACTGCGATAACGGTATCAACATGACCTAATCGCGAGGAGGTCACCAGAACGTGGAAAGCAAACCAACACTCCAGAATCAGGCGCCTGAGGAGAACTGACCTCGGATAAAGCAGCCAACTTCCTCCGCGGAAGGTTTTTACTCCCTCCAAAGGCAGATCAAAGGTGCATGGCTTCCAATGCGGATACATCGGATGCGAACAAATCACACTGACTTCGTGGCCTTGGGCTGCCAAAGCCATGGCTAATTCTCCGTTATATTTTCCGGTTGAAATAGATTCCGGATAGAAGAAGGGGGAGAGGATCAAAAAACTCTGCTGGCGAGAACTCATGCGGGGTTGCTACAAGGGATTTTCTTGGCCCGGATCAGGAGACAGTCTCCCCGACCTGCAAGGTCAAAGAGCCAAAGAACAGGAAAAAATAAGGTCCTCGCTACCAGCATGGTCAGAAGGACTATCAAAGGATTCCGCAATTGGCGATTCTGGTGTTTAGGCTTCGAGAAAAAGAAGGCAATCATCGAGAATCCGAACCAGATCGCGGGAGTTCTCGTCTTCACTTGCAGAAGCTCAAAACCCATGGAACCCAAAAGGCGACTCAAGCCTTCCGTGTCGAAGAAAGTCAAGTGGAAGGGTATATGCCAGTTGATCCAGTAGCGTCCAAAAAGCTTGCGCAGCCAGCTTCGGTAGTTTGGACAGCTCAACCATAGCTCGCCACCCTCTTTTAGCAGTAATGAAGCAGCGGAGATGCTCGCCCTTGGATTAGGCACGTGCTCCAATACGTTCGACATGACGATAACGTCGAATGGATGATTTGATTTGTGCTGTTCAATCGTATTTGATGAAACCTCGAAGCCCCGTTTTCTTGCCTGCTCCGCGGCGACGGGGTTCAGTTCTAAACCTGAGACGTCGAAACCATTTTTCCGATAAAGGGTAAGTCCCCTACCCTCGTTACAGCCGACATCCAAAAGACGGCCCTTTCCAATCACCGAATGAAAAGAAATGTCTCCGTCCAGGATCATCCAAAGGCGATAGAGCGCAGAGTCAAAAAACCACTCGCGCAGACGAAAGTAAAGTGAATGAGACTCTCCGCCAAAATTGTAGTACGTCGCATAAAGCGACTTCAGTTCTGACAGATCCGGGGGATATGCTAACTGGGCTACACCGCAAAAGGTGCATTCGGCAACATGATGTAAGGCAGGAATGCCGAATCTGGTGTCAAAAAGAGGCTCGGGATCCACAATCAGATCCCCGGAACACACTAGACAAAGTCCTTTTTCGGACTTGGCGCCAGTTCTCTCTCTAAAGGGTTGCACCAAGGTGGAAGTCACAGGAAGACGCGCGTTCGTAGCTACATTATACGCGACGGAGGGGTAGGATTCTTTCGCGCGCGGCTACAATTCAACACGTCGTTGCGTTTCTTATCGCGATCATCTTCGGTTGCTGCTCTAGTCTTTCAAAGCGAGCTAACGGAGGTCGGCGATCGCTCATGAGAACATCGCATCATAGAATCGCTTTGCCAGAGATGGAACCGTCAAGTTCTGGTAACAGGCAAACGCGTTGGATTGAAGACTCTTCCTAAGGGCCGTATTCTCGAAAATTTCGCGAATCCCTTCAACAAGGGATTCGACAGGGCGATCACGATCAAAGAGCCAGCCGTTGTCACGATGGCGAATGTATGAGACTTCGGGACCATTATGCTCCTCTAGCCTGTTATGGGTCACCGGCGGGAGGCTCAGAGACATTAGGTGGACGACACTGAGGCCTGAATTCCCCGGATATACGCCCACGAAACAATCACGTGAAATGTTCGCGATATCGGCATCCTCGTATATCGCACCGTGGAAGGTGATCCAGTTCTTGCCTCTCGCAAGGTCGCGGAACTCAAGATCCTTCTCCCCGGTACCGATCACGTGCAAGCGTAAGTCTTTGCCTTCCTGTCGCAGGCGCTCACAGGCTTCGAAGAGCCATTCCAAGTTGCTTCCGTCCCGAAGTCGTCCGACGAAAAGAACGTCTCTCTCGGCACCAGTCTTCGAACTGGGTACTACCGGAAAAGCGTTCTTCTGTGAGTTTTCGGCCACAACGAGCTTGCGAGGCGAGAACCCAGCCCTCACGTATGCATCCCGTACAGAAGGCGTGTAACAAATGTACCTAGTGCAGAGTCGCAAAAGAACCGATTGCATGCAGCGATAAGGCCAGGTCAGCATGCCCTTCTTGAAAATGCCGTGGCCGTGCGGAAATACGGGGATACGCAAAATGCGCCCCGCAATCAACGTCCACCAAAAACTCAAGTAGCGCGGATTAGCAAAAATGAAAACGGCGTCCGGTCTCTCCGAGAAGAGACGAGATACGATGCCAAGCTGCATCATTCCCAAACGAGTACCGAAAGGTTGCGCTTGCCGCAGGCGAACGAAGGTTATTCGTGAAGATGTTTGCGCGATCTCTCCGAAGCCATGATTCGGGAACCCGCCCGAAAACAGGAGGTGAACCTGCGCGGTGTGAGCAAGCTCCTCAAAGACCGGCTGCGTGTAGTTGGTTAGGATCGGTTGGACGATAAAGATCTTTTTCAAGCCTGAAGCCCCGGATGGCAAGCCAGACCATCGTAAACGTTAAGACGCTATCGGCAAAATTTGCGCGTGCGTACCAAATAATCAGCAAAAACAGAGCGACAGAGACAATGGAATCGGCTCCGCGTCGAATCAAACGACGCTGCACAAGCATGATGCCGACCGAGAGAAGAGGCACAATGCCAATGGTCAGCAATCCAAAATTGGCGTACATCTCACCTAGTGCAGTTGCGTTCACGCTAGTCACTACACCCGGTTCATAAAGGTTAGCTGCCACGATAGCGAACGACTGGGGCTTGTCTGGATAGAGGCTCCTGGGGATGACCATGGTAAACGTCTTTAAGTAGGACGCTCCACGGAGAAACTCATATCGGCTGCCAAAGTCTTTGACGATGTGCAACAGCATCATCAGGTCCGATCCCTCTGTCGAATCGATGAGTGTTGAGGTGACATGAGACCGCCAGTCGCCCTCTGCATACTTACTCGGAATGGCCTCTTCGATAGCTGTGAGATTTCCGCGAATCGACGTCCAGGCAGTCAGCGCGATAATAAGTAAGGGTGCGGCAAGAAAGAATTTCAGCAGCTGTCGGTTTTTATGGTTAAGCCAAAGCTTGGCCAAAAGCGCAAATGCAAAGGATGCGACATAGATGCGGTTACCGCTCACGACCATCTCGATGAGGGTGGCCAAGACAATAATGACTGCCCATCGCTTACTCGGCTTGTCCACTGCAGTTAGATAAAGCACAGCAGCGGAGATGAAGATCAATTGATTCACTTGCTGCAGCCTAAGAGCCAGGACAAAGATATCGCCCAGCTGTTCCACGAACGCTTCATTGCGCGTGTACCAGTGCGAAAGAAATAGTCCCTCGATACCCCCTAACACATACAACAGGATTGCCCATTGGGTACAAGAAAGCGCCAGTGTGGCCGTAAGCACTTTTTCCACGGCCGACTTATTCAAAGGCCTAAGCGGAGCAAAAGTTGGTTTTTCCCGGGCGAGAAGATAGACCACAAGTAGGGAGAGAAAGAGCGTCGCCCAGATGACCAACATCGGCATGAAAAAGGACTTGTCGGAGAGGTCCACGGTATCCCAGTAGCCAACGATTCCATAAGAAAGCGGGTAGCGGTATCCGCCAGCGAGGACGATCACTGAAAGAGGAATCAGAATGAAGAATCCGAGTCCGAATATCCACGCGAAGGCGGGAGAGAGTAGGGAAGACTCCGCTCTCAGGCGATGGATGACCAATCCAGATGCGATCCATAGCGACGCGATCAGTAAGTAATAAAATACGATCATACGGGCGGGTTCGGATTCACGATCGAAATAAACTTTTTGGATATCGTCGAACTTGAAAAGAAATCGTGCCCAATTTTGATCGCGCTTTGCTGGTAGTTTCCTATTTGCTGAACAATCCGCTTTAGCTCTTCTGCTCCTCGTTGCGGAGAGAATTCGATCACAGCCCCGGCCTTCCCATCCACATAAGGGATATCAGCCTCCTTCGAGACCAAAACCGGAGTTCCGCAGCGGAGGGCTTCCACTGAGGCTAGCATCGTCTCTTCGAAAATGGTCGGAAATCCTACGAAGCAATCCGAAAGGTAGTAGTACTCATACCGCGATTCGTAAACATTGTTTTGGATCCTCACCCTGTCGCCCAAGCCTAGCCTCGCGATATATTCCTCTGCGTGTTGTTGAAAGCCGTCATCTCGGCCCACGAGCAAAAGAACACAGGGCTTTGAGCAGATTTTCTCGAACTCGCGAAAGGTGTCTATTGCGCGAATAATCCCTTTGGCCGGGTGTATGCGACCTAAGAAAAGCAGTACCACAGCCTCGGGATTGAGGTGGTACTTGGCGCGCAGGTTACGCACCTGGGTCGCATCTTTTGTTCCCGCCGAGAGCAAGATTTCAATCTCGTGAGGCAAGTCAGCATGCAGGGGAACAATATGGATTCGCTCCTGGGACGATGCGTTATAACGTTCAAAAAGGTCTAGGTAGGTCGCGGCTTCATGATCATTTTGCGCGAGCGCAACATCAAGTTGCCTAATATAGACCCCCATGAACAGTGTGTCGTAGAAATCCCGAAGCATGCTCGGCTTGTGATGTAACATGCCGAAGCCAGAGTGAATCAGTCGTATCTTAGAGGGAAAGATCAATTTCAAGATCAAGCCGTAAAGGACGCACGCTCCGCGTGTTTCGCAAACGTGGAGGAGCACGATTCCTTGCCACTTCCAAATAGTCCAGAAAGCGTCCCAAAGTAATCTAGGAGATACCAGGAAGATCCGTCTCGCAGCCATAGATCTTATCCACGTGCGAAAACGTTTCACGATCACGTTTCCGATCAGTTCTTGCTTCTCCGGAATCTCAGAAAGGTCGTGGTGCGAATCGCACGTGAGAACCTGGGCCGCACACCTCGCAGACATCCACTGCGCATAGTCGTACATGAGCCGTACGGGGCCCCCGAAACCCCAAGCAGGGGCGAAAAAAGTGACTATTTGAAGATAGAGTGTGTTTCTCCCAAGGGGCCCGCCCTCTGGGAGGTACTTACTGGGGAAGCTCATTGGAAGCGGACTGGGTTCTCTTGCAAAGGTAGGTTCTTTGCGCCAAAGGTGCGCTAAAACTGTGACCTGTAGACACCGTCATCACATCCACAACGGCGAGACCATTCAAAGAGAAGAGACGAAATAATTCCTGCTCGCTGAAGTGAATCTCAATCATCTCTTGATTGTAACCGCGCTTCGTAAAAAAGGCGGTTTTGCCCGCCGCGAGCACCGGAGTACGGTGAAAAATTACAAATTCACGCGATACTCGAATGCTTTCGGAAATGGCTTTCGGATAATCCACGATATGCAGGATGCAACAACCGGATATGACGATGTCGAACGAACGGTCGTTATACCGCAGATCGGTCGCGTTTTGCTGTTCAAATGAGGAATCCGGATAGGTAGAACGAGCAAGCTCAATGAAGTCTGTTGAATAGTCACAGCCTGTGTACCGGCACCTGATGTTTCGAAGCTGCAGAACTTCCGAATAGTAGCCACTGGAACATCCGATCTCCAGCATGGTTCTCGCATCGAGATTCTGCACATTCCGCTTAAGGAGTTGTACCAAGGTGTCAAAGGGAGGATGACTAGACCCCTCTCTATACCTTCGAAGTTCACTCGCTACTAGCTCGCTTTGGATTCGAGGAATGTCTGAAGAACGCCACGCGTCATCAAGCCGCCTTTGGGTAGCCGCCAGCTCTTCCATTGGGATGGGCCGGTATTTAAGCGCAGCTCTTCTACGCAGCAATGCCTGGACGAAGGGAATCCTTCTTATCGAGCCCTTCAGATCAAAAGTCATGAACCTCGTTAAAGCCTAACGGGAAACCGGAAGCACTCCTCTTAGGTGCCCTTATGAAATGGATGCACATCGTAATTGAATAAATACTGGCGGAGATGAGCATTCCCCATGCCGCGCCCCTTATACCCAAAAAATGGATCAGCGGAAGCCCGATGGTCAAGGTGGCCAGGCCGCTTGTGCAATACGCATAAAATACGGCGGAAGGTCGCTCCAAAGCCTTCAATGCGTCATTGAAGGAATTTCCGATTCCCATAAACAATGGGACGAAACACAGGACAATAATCAGAGGGACACTGGAATCGAATTTACCACCGTAAAGCCAGTTCATGAGGTTCGATCCAAAGAGCGCAACAATCAAAGCGAACAATATAGAGCCGGCGCTCCGCAGGGCCAGATACTGGCCAAGCAGGCGGTTAAATCTAACGGCTGCTCCGTCCGCATGAAGCTGCGCCATACGCGGCAAAAGAAGAAGAGAGATAGAGCCGAACGCTAAATCGACCGGGATGACCAAATTATAGGCCGCGCGAAATTCGGCTACTTCTCTTACCGACAGCATGCCTGCCACGAGCCAGTAATATCCCTGTGACGTGAGTTGAAAAACTAATGCAGTAGCTAGAACCCATTTAGCGTAATGCAGATGAGGTTCTTGGAAGAGTTCACCCGGATTCTGAACCGCCGCGTTTTCCGGGCGTCTTGCTATGGGCAAAATTCCTGCAGTCCATGCAGCTAACAAGACCATATATATGACGAATCCACTAGTCTTGCCTTGAACAAACAGAGGGAAGGCAGCGCAAACGGCCACGAAGGCAAAGATTAGGGAAACTACAGCAGCTTGATCAGGGCGGTCTACAACATAGCTGATACGGCGTACCCAAATCGCCGTTAACAAAGGAGTGGTAGCAAGGGCCAAACCCAGAAAAGAAGAGTCTCCAAGCGAAATGTGAAAAGTCTTTCCAATGAACCAACCTGCAAAAGCAAAAGAACTTAGAATGACGCAAAGCCAAAAGTGCTTCTTCCACGTCCAAGCGAGATAGGAGCTAAAACGAGGTCGGAACTTTCCAGCTCCAAGCACCGTAAAGGGTTCTACGACGATGGCGTTGTGCATGCTGGTTAGCAGAGTGAAAAGCGAATAGGAAAGCACGAAGAGTCCGTAACTTTCTTTCGTCGCCGTACGAGCTACCGCAAGGCTAAGGAGAAAACCGGCTCCCACGGAAATTCCCTGGTCCATCAGGGTTGCGGCGACGCGCTTCCAGTGTGGTAAGAAGGTCCTAAGCAACGTCCCTACCTACGGCGACCTTGGCGATGATGTCCGACACGTCGCTCTGCCAAACTCCCGGTTCAAGGTGGGGTCCCATAGGTAAACTTAGTACCTCTTCTGCAAGGGCATTGGAGATTGGATATTGAGTCGGGTCGTAAGACTCCGCTGCGTAAGCCGCTTGCTTATAAGCGGGCAAAGGGTAATGAATCAGAGTGCCCAAGCCTGCGCAGGTAAGCGCCTCTTGGACCTTCCGCCTTTCCTTGACGCGAATAACATATAGGTGCCAACAAGAAGCCGAGCCAATCGGCTCCACAGGAGCGACCACGTGTGGATTGCCGCGGAACGCATGATCGTATCCCGCGACTAGCCTTTTCCGCCGAAGATTCCAGTCGTCCAGATATCGAAGTTTCACCCTTAGAATGGCAGCCTGAAGTTCGTCCAGGCGGCTGTTGAGGCCTTTGTACTCATTAAAGTATTTCTTTTGTGACCCGTAGTTGCGCAAGGACCGAAGCTTGTTGGCGATATCGTCGTCGTTTGTGGTCACTGCACCGGCATCTCCGAACGCACCCAGATTCTTACCCGGATAAAAACTGAAAGCCGCAGCATCCGAAAGATTGCCCGCAGTCTTGCCGTGGTAGCTCGAACCGTGGGCCTGCGCCGAGTCCTCGACCACGCGCACGCCGTAGCGATTAGCTATCTCGTTGATAGGTGCCATGTCCGCCGGAAGCCCATAAAGATGAACCGGCATGATGGCCTTGGTTGAAGCGGTGATCGCCGATTCAATGCGATCAGGATTGATGTTGTGAGTCGCTGGGTCAGGTTCCACAAAGACTGGCCGCGCGCCGACACGGGAGACCGCGAGGGCGGACGCAATGTATGTGTTCGCCGGGACGATCACTTCATCTCCAACACCGATCCCCAAAGACATCAAGATCAACTCGAGTGCCTCTAGGCCATTGGCCACTCCGATGCAGTGTCGTGTTCCGACATAACTTTTGAATTCCTCTTCAAAAGCTTCAACTTCTTGGCCCAAGATGTACCAGCCGCGACTCAATGTTCGTTGAATAGCGTTATCAATCTCGGGTTTCAACTCAAGATATGTCGGTGCCAGCTCGAGGAAGGGAACCTTCACTAGCGTGCTCCTCTGAGATTCGCAAACACAGTCCAGTCGCGGATGTAATCCGATTCGTCATAGGATGTGCTTGCGAGTACCATGCATACAGCATCGGAGGAAAAATCGTACAAACGGTCCCAGATCATGACCGGGATGTAAACCCCACGTGAAGGATGATTCAAGAGGAATTCCCGGGTGCCGATGCCGTCGGTCAAATCCATTTTGAAAGATCCACGAGTGGCCAGAACGAATTGCTCCGTCCTTCTGTGGGCATGCCCACCTCTCTGCTGCCCCTTCACGACATCGTAAATATAAAAAAGCCTTGTGATGGAAAACGGAAGCGTTCCAGTGTCGATTATGGCCATTTGCCCGCGACTGTCTTTATGAACCGGTAGGTCGATCCATCGAACTTCATCAATTGTTGACATCGTAGAATGGGGTCGACTAATAGCTAAGATAGTCGCGTTCGCGCTTGAGTAGGCCAACGAGATATTGACCATATTCTGACTTTAAGTGCGGTGCGGCCACCCGTTCCAGATCTTCCGCTGAGATGAGCTTCCGCCGATAGGCAATCTCTTCAGGGCAAGCTATCTTCAAGCCCTGCCGCCGTTCGATCGTGGCCACAAAGCTGCTCGCTTCAGCCAAGGAATCGTGCGTACCGGTGTCAAGCCACGCGGTGCCACGACCTAAAACTTGTACACGTAAGTCGCCGCGACGCATGTATTCCTGGTTGACTGACGTGATTTCCAATTCTCCTCTTTTGGAAGGTTTTACTTCCGCGGCGATATCGCACACCGTACCATCGTAAAAATAAAGCCCCGTTACTGCGTAAGAGGATCTGGGCTGGGCAGGTTTTTCTTCCAAACTCAAAACACTGCCGTCACCGCCAAACTCTACGACACCATAACGGCCGGGGTCGTTGACATAATAAGCAAAGATACATGCACCTTGCTGTCGCATCGCTCCATGAAGTATTTTTCCAAGGCCTTCGCTGTAAAAAATGTTATCGCCTAGAATCAGGGCGACTGGATCCGAAGCTACAAATTGTCGTCCGACTATGAATGCATCCGCCAGTCCACGCGGTTCAGTTTGAACCGCGTAGCTGATACTGATACCCCATTGACTTCCGTCCATTAGAAGACACTTGAAGAGTGAGGACTCCTCAGGCCGGGTAATGACAAGGATCTCAGTGATTCCCGCGAGCATGAGGGTGCAAAGCGGGTAGTAGATCATTGGCTTGTCGTAGACCGGCATCAATTGCTTGCTGATGCACTTGGTGACGGGATAAAGCCGGGTACTCGACCCCCCAGCAAGAATGATCCCTTTTCGGATCAAGGCAGGACTCCCAGGCGTTCTCCGCGGTAGCTCCCATCCTGAACCCGTTGGCACCATTCTTGATTCGAGAGGTACCAGTCAACGGTCTTTCTCAAACCTGAAGAAAAGGATTCGCTTGGGCGCCAAGCTAAATCCTTCGAGATCTTTGAGCAGTCGATGGCGTATCGAAAATCATGCCCAGGCCGATCGGGGACAAATCGTATTAACTCTCGGTAGCTTTTTCCGTCCTTGCGTGGACTCTTGGCATCAAGAAGATCGCAGATCATTCGAACAACATCTAAGTTGGTTTGCTCGTTGTTGCCGCCGATATTGTAGGTTTCACCCACATGTCCACGCTCCAAAACCAACCGGAGGGCACGACAGTGATCGCTGACAAACAACCAATCGCGCACATTCGTGCCCTTTCCATAAATGGGCATTGCTGAACCGCTCAAGGCGGATAGGATCATCAGGGGAATCAGCTTCTCCGGAAACTGGTACGGGCCATAGTTGTTGGAACAATTTGTGACGACGACTGGCAATCCGAAAGTTCTGTGCCAAGCTCTCACCAGATGGTCCGATGACGCCTTCGTGGCGGAATACGGGGAACTAGGATCGTATGGAGTGCGCTCCGTAAATTTTCCGTCGAGACCAAGCGAACCATAAACCTCATCGGTCGAGACATGTAGAAAGCGGAAGCTTTCCTTGCGGTCTTCCGGGAGCGACTGCCAATAGCTTCGCGCTGCCTCGAGTAGTGTCGCCGTCCCAAGAATGTTGGTGGTCAAGAATGCCGATGCGCTATCTATAGATCGGTCCACGTGGGATTCGGCGGCCAGATGCATAACACAATCCGGCTTGTATTCAGCAAAAAGTTGGTTAATGGTCCCTGCATCACAAATGTCTGCCATCTCGAAGTAATATCGCGATGAATCAGACACACTGACCAGCGACGAAGGATTGCCGGCGTAAGTTAATTTGTCGACATTGAGAACAACATGGGAAGTCTCATTGATAAGTTGACGTACTAACTCAGAACCAATGAAACCGGCACCGCCTGTGACCAAAATCTTCATACTAAAAATGTGTGCACCCTTGGGATTATCGGCTCTCGACATCTGAGTAAACGGGATCTGGACTCTCCAGTGGACGAAATGCCGCGTTCCGTTCGACTCGACCGTAATTGCGCTGCGTAGAAAAAGGGGTTGCCGCTATCTCCGTTGGCTTTCGACCAAAAACATTCTCGCGGCTGATAACACTGGTAGCAGTTTTCCACAAAATCTTAGCATCAAGAGCCAAAGAGCGCCGCTTGATGTAATCCAGGTCCATCTCAATGGTCTCATTCTTCGTGAGCCGGTCGCGTCCCGAGATCTTCGACAAACAGGTGATGCCAGGTTTTACGGAAGTATACTCAAGCGCCTTCTTTCCATACTTGCTCAGCACGTCGGGTATCTCAGGGCGAGGGCCTACTAGAGTCATATCCCCGATGATGACGTTTAAGAAATTCGGGAGTTCATCAATGCTAGCGCGACGTATGAATTCGCCCACTCTGGTCACTCGGGGATCGGTCTCATGATGAAAGTAGAAGTTCAAGCCTTCAAATTTCGAATAATCGTATAGGTGGGGATGCCGCTCTCTCGCGTCAATGTACATCCCGCGAAGCTTAAACATCGTGAAAAGACGGCCACCTTTGCCCGCTCTTTTTTGCATGAAGAAGGGGTTGCCCGGAGTCTCCAGTCGAATCGCAATAGCCGCGCAGACGATGATTGGCAACGCAAAGATGAGAGCGGCGCAGCTAAAAGCAATATCGAAGACCCGGCGGCCGGCGTCCAATAAAATGATCGATGCTTTCTTGCTCATCAAGAAAGAATTCCTCCCCGTATGTCAATACACCCGATGAAGTCAACAAAGTTTCTATTTAAATGAAAAACGAGAACTTCGTTCTTGGGCGAAAACCTCGTTCTCAAGCCATTCGTACATCTCTTCCAGCCCGTCGCGCAAAGGAATCCCTGGCATCCAACCAAATTCTGACTGGGCTTTTGTCGGGTCCAAGACTACCGCCGGTGCGTCAAAGTCCCGGGCGGGTTTATTCACTATGCGCGGCCGCAAGCCGAATTGGTTAGATATCACCTCGATAAGCTTCTGTATGCTTAAACCTTTTCCCGTGCCGACATTGAAGACTCCTACAGCCTGCGAGGTAGCAGCCATCCGGCAGAGATTCGCGATGTCTTTGACATGGATGAAGTCTCGAACTACTGCCCCATCTCCCCAAACCTGTATCTCGTCGCCGCGCATCATTTTACCAAGAAATACGGAAACGACTCCTTGCGTCCCACGCGGGTCCTGCCTAATCCCATAGGGATTAGCGAGACGCAACACACAATAAGGCAAGCCGTGGAGGTGGTAATACAGTTGCAAATACTTTTCAATCGCCAGCTTAACGATCCCATATGAGCAGATCGGATTGGTCGGATGGTCTTCTGGTATAGGCAACTGCCGTGGGATTCCATACACGGTGCCCCCGGACGAGATAAAGACCAACTTCTTCACCTTATGCTTAACGCAGAGCTCCATAAGCGCGATCGATTCCAGAAGGTTCATCTGAACATCGAAAATCGGATCGTCGTTCGAATTCTTTGGGAGCGTGCTGGATACTAGGTGAAAAACAACATCCATTCCAGCAGCGATGGTTCGTTCTAGTTCTCCTCTATTACCTAGTTCTCCGCGGACATGCTCTACCATCGGAAGCGCCGCCCGGAAGCGGTCTAAGCTGCGATCGTAGATAACGACCTTATGTTCGTGCAGGATCAGCTCGTCAACTACGTGAGATCCCACGAAGCCATTGCCCCCGATTACTAGCGCCCGCATATCGCCTCCTTGGCTACGTAGAGACCTGAGTGTAGCACCAGATGAATTTTCCCGATTTGGTAGTGGCGTGAGGCCGCAATTCGGAGACTCGAGGCCGGCTTTGCGACTGGGCTCAGGACTTCTGGACTCGAAGCACTTCATTAAGCCCGAGTGCTACCATAGTTTGGAGCCATGAGCCTCACCCCTAAAGATGTCTCCTACGTCGCCGATCTTGCCAATTTGGAACTGAGCGCAGACGAACAGTCACGTATGCTGCGCGATCTCAATTCGATCCTTGGCTACATCGAGACGCTCAACGAGTTGAACACCGACGGGGTTGCGCCGATGGCGCAGGTCACCGCAGGCGCAGAGTCATCGTCGGCGAAGAGCTCCGAACAGGATTTCTCACTGCGTACGGACGCTAAGAAGCCTTCGCTTAGTCACGAACAAGCGCTCTCAAATTCGCCTGAGAAGCACGCGGATTTCTTCAAAGTCCCGAAGGTCATAGAGCGCTGATCTTCGCGCTAGTCAGAACTGATTTCCATGCCCTCGATAAACATCTCCGAACTGACCGCCGTCTCCGCTCGTAACGCAATCGAGCAGCGACAGGTCACCGCGCAGTCGCTCGTTGAGCAGTTCTATTCCAAGATCGAAGCCGACGACAAAGACCTTCACGCCTATCTCACGCTAAGCAGAGAACGCGCTGCAGCCAAAGCTGCGGAGATTGATGCGCATGCAGACAAGGGCGAGCCGCTGCCGCCGCTCGCGGGTGTTCCCGTCGCGATCAAGGACGTGATGAACACCAAGGGCGTCCAGACCACAGCAGGGTCGAAGATTCTCAAGGGTTACATCCCGCCGTACGATTGCACTGCGGTTGCGAAGATGGAAGCGGCTGGCGCGATCGTGCTAGGCAAGTTGAATTGCGACGAGTTCGCCATGGGCTCTTCCAACGAAAACTCTGCTTACGGCCCCGTCCGCAATCCGCGCGATAAGTCTCGCGTGCCGGGCGGCTCTAGCGGAGGTTCCGCAGCAGCGGTCGCCGCAGGCACTGCGGTCGCAACGCTCGGTTCAGATACAGGCGGCTCGATCCGGCAGCCTGCTGCGTTCTGCGGCGTTGTCGGTCTGATGCCCACTTACGGACGCGTCTCGCGTTACGGACTCATCGCGTTTGCGTCATCGCTTGATCACATCGGTCCGCTTACCAAGACGGTCGCGGACTCAGCTTTGATCCTGCGTACCATCGCAGGACGCGATCCCATGGATTCGACTTCGGCCGACGTGCCTGTCCCCGATTACGTTGCGGAACTCGAGAAGCCGGTCGCCGGAATGAAGATCGGCGTACCGAAGGAGTACTTCGGCGAAGGACTCGATGCGGAAGTGAAATCTGCAGTCGAAGCTGGAATCCAAAAGCTGGCTGCAGCCGGATGCCTTTCCAGCACAGTGGGATCCGAAGCTTGGAATTCACGTGACTTGAAGTCGCGGC
>JADMIO011346938.1_pt1 | contig 58770 bp, 49 predicted proteins | sample 8958161 | NCBI WGS metagenome assembly JADMIO01 (sample SAMN16585339, study PRJNA669376) | soil metagenome | isolation source: Crop rotation soil | place: USA: Cullars Rotation, Alabama | collected 2011
GCGACAACTTGTCCACGTGGAATTCTAAGCTTAGGATCCCAATGTGCTGGAAAGTATTTTAACTGGATTGATTTTTCTTATGCAGTCTATTATTGGTATTTCGGTAGGTCCATGTTCAGTTTTTGATACATACAAATTGGTTTGCAATACTGATAATAGTGAGTGTAATTTGCAATTTGATAATTATTATTTCTTGTTTAATGGTAGTGAGCTGTCGGACTTTAAAATTGGACAGTACCAGCTAAAAACTACTTCTGCAGAAACGAATTTCATTATTGCAAATGAGCGCATCGCTCAGCAAGCGTTTATCGCGTTCAGTTATGGTATCAGCTATTTTATTCAACCTTTGGCTTCCCCAGGCATTCCGTATCCGGAAATACAAAAAAACAATAGTGAATTTCAGTTCCAAAAGCTAAGCAAGGCAATTGCTATGATAGCCATGGCTACATTGCTTTTTTTGCTAATAATAAGTTCGGCAATTTTCTCCTTTTATAATAGTAAGTGCGAAACCCTTGAACAGCAAATTGCATTGAACAGTGCAAAATGGGAAAAATATAACATCCAGGAAAAAAGACTGCAAGAGCAGCAGGAGTTAATTAAAAGAAACGGGTTGATGGGGCAAAGCAATCTTTCTTTTTTGTCTGACCAACTAACGTACAACTTGCCTGACGACATTTATTTGAGAAAACTTTCTTTATGCCCGCTTAGCTCCGCTGACGGTAGAGATTTTCTATTCGATAACGACAGGATTTTGATAGAAGGTAATTGCTATTCGAGCAACGACTTAAATAAGTGGATCAGCAATTTGCAAAGCATTGCATGGATAAAAAAGGTGAACATAAATGAGTATAAACAAAGTAGTTCGGACGATCTTGGTTCGTTCAAAATTGAATTAATTAAAGGACAGCTATGAATTGGTTAGTAACCTGGAAAATGCTATCAGTAAAATGGAAATGGAGAATATTTTTCTGTTCCCTTATACTGCTTTTCTACATAACGTATAAATTTAATTTCTGTAAAGCGATAGACAGCGTGGTTTTGGCAGAACAACAACAAGGTGTTCTGGATTCAATGTCTCAAAAACTCAGTGTACGATCGATAATATCCGATACGCTGACCGGCACCAACGTTTTAGTTAATTCAAATGCTGAGTCACGTAAACCGTTTATGGAGTTTATTTCGTCTTACTCTGAGCAGAACAATATAGAAATACGGGAAATTTCACAGTTTACTAACCACACCAGGGAAAAGTACAATATCGAAACAAGCAAGATATTATGTTCCGGTAAGTACAATGACATATTAAGAATGCTTCACAGCATCGAATATCAAAGTCATATTGCTATCGTTAATTCTGTTAATTGGGAACTTATAAAAGATAAGTCAACTGATAAATTTGTTTTGCTCGCAACTCTATATATAAAAATCTTGAGGCATGAGACTGATAAATAATGTTTGCTTGTATGCAGCAGTTTTCTCTTTATTCTTTTCCTGCAAGGATATTGTAGAACATGATATTTCCGATCAAAAAATAAATGTTATAACCCCGTTGGACAATTACAAGTCAAGTAATTACAGTGTGAATTTTTGGTGGGATGAAATTGACGGGGCACAGCGTTACCGCATTCAAGTTGTATCGCCAACTTTCAATAATCTGCAAAAGTTAATTGTAGATACATCGACTACAGATCTGAAAATTATTTTAACATTGTTTCCCGGAAATTATCAGTGGCGAATCAGGGGTGAAAACGGTAGCAGCCAAACCCTTTACATTACCAGGAATATTTCCATAGATACCAACACCGATCTCACAGGACAGATTTTTTTTGTTAGTTCTCCAGCGAATAATTACTATTCAAATTCAGGAAGCGTTTTATTTAGTTGGAATGTATTTCCGTTTGCTACATCTTATGAATATGTGCTTATGGACACAACGTATCTTGTATTAAAAACTAAAGCGGTAACTGAGAATACTATCAATGATACACTTTCTGATGGGGAGTACTATTGGAAAATTAGGGCATATAATTCTGCCAACAATACTTACAGCGACTACTCGACAGTCAGGGCTTTGTATGTAGATCTCAGCGCACCTTCTGCTTCAGTTCCGCTATTGCCGGCGAACCTTGCATCTGTTACTAATCCAATACAATTGACATGGAGTCGGCCACCGGATGTTGTGGCAGATAGTATTTATTTGGCATCTGATTCAAGCTTTCAAACAATTACCAGTAGCTTTTTCGTGACAACAAATGCTTCGTTAAATCTATCACCACAGACAGTTGGGAATATTTACTATTGGAGAATAAAATCAAAAGACAAAGCTGGGAATTGGTCACCATTTTGTCCGTTTTATCGATTTACCGTAACGCCATAATTATTTTACTTGAAGAACAGGAAAATAACGATTGTTTTGTTAGCTGCAGTTGCAGGCATATGGGGAACTATAATTATTAAATTATACTTCGGGCTACATGCTGAAGCTATTCAAATGCCAAATGTGAAACAACAAAACTTAGTGAAGGCTCACGGTATATTAGAAAGTTACACACTTCATGAATATCCAAGAGATCCTTTTTTAAGCGTGCTTACAGATACTGCGGCAATTCAGGAGGTAAATATTCCGAAAGAAAAGCCTGTTTCAAAGCCAACTGCCTTGCCTCAATATTGTGGATTAATTCAAGGCAGCAAGGAAAAGATCGCCATTTTAAAAATGAATAAGAAATATTTTTTCTTGAAAAATGGCGAAGGGAATGAATATTTAAAGGTGTTGGCGATAGATGAAAAACAAATAGTTATTAAAATAAACGCTGAAAAAATTACCGTACCTGTTTTGGCAAAACAGCCACCGGCTATTTTTCATTAATAGAAAAGGCTATTGAAAACGAGGGGTTTTACTTTGATCGAAATGATAATTACAATGATAATCGGGGCTATTGTCATTGCCCTTGTATACAACTTATTACTTTATATCAAAAAAGAATGGACTGAATTCGATAAGCGACAGCAGCAAATAAGGGTTTTGATGGCATTTAGACAAACCTTGCAAGCGGATATTGATAACGCATCTATTTTATTTGGCAGTTCAAATGACAAGCTTGATCTGGTAAATAAGGATGATACTATAAGTTATGTTTTAAGATCTCCATTAATACGAATTGATCATGAACAAAAAGATACATTTTTCATAGCGATTAGCAATGTTAGGTTCAGGTATATTGACTTTTTAAAGGAGAAAAATGTGGTGAAAGCGATATGGATTGATTTGGATGAGCCTGTTCAAATAAAGGAATCAGTGTTTGATAAATTTTATTCCAGTGATGATTTAGTGTCGTTTGCTAAATGAGATTTGACCCATGGATATAAAAACTGTAAAGAAGTTAACAAGATCTGATAGTAAGCTAACCGGTAGCGATTCAAAACTATTTGGGTTTAAATCGATTTCGGAAATTGGTAAATACGAGATACGTTTTTTAAAAACGTATAATGACAAAACTAAAGAACGTTTTTTTTCTGAAATAGGTATGTTACTGTCTGCAGGAGTTGATTTACAAACTGTACTTGATCTTTCGACAAAGGCAAATAGCAAAAGCAGTAAACTGGTAAATATATATAAGCAGATCCTCGATTCAATAGCTAAAGGTATGGGCCTGTCAGATGCGATGAGGAATACCGGGCAGTTTAATAATTTTGATTGCTACAGTGTTTTGATAGGCGAAAATACAGGGGAGTTATCCGCAACTTTTAATAAGCTACACATTTATTATAATAAAAAGATCAGCCAGAGAAGAAAAATTACAAGTGCATTGAGTTATCCAGCTATTGTATTATTGACAACTGTTGGAGCAGTGTTTTTCATGTTGAAATTTGTTGTACCAATGTTTGCGGATACGCTGACAAGATTTGGTGGCGAGTTGCCCGTCTTGACCAGGATTATCATAAGGTTATCAAATGGTATTGGCACCTTCTCGGTATGGTTGGTACTTGCATCGGCTGTGCTAATCTTTATTTATAGTCGGGAAAAGCATAAAGAGAATGTCATGAAAATTACCTCTAAGTTTATTTTGAGTTTACCTTATATAGGTAAGTTAGTGCAAAAAACCTACATGGCTCAATTTACGCAGGCCATGGAATTACTTCTTTCAGCACGTGTAAGCATTGTGGAGAGCCTCACACTCACACAAAAAATGGTCAATTTCTACCCGATCGAGTGTGCACTTGAAGCAGTGAAGAAAGATATACTAAAAGGAGAATTCTTCTATAAAGGCCTGGAAAAGCAAGATATTTTTGATACGTCAATGGTTACTCTTGTAAAAATAGGTGAAGAAGTAAATCAGCTAGACCAAATTTTCTTACAATTGAGTAAGAAATATGAAGCTGAGCTGGATTATCAATCGAGCTTGCTGATATCTATACTAGAGCCTTTAATTATCCTGGTACTTGCTATTATTATAGGTACAATACTTATCGCCATGTATCTGCCAATGTTTAAGATCGGAACTATAGTTCATTAAAAATATCCCAATGAAAATTTAATAACCAAACTAAAACACACCACATGAAAAAACAAATCTTCGCCATGATGATGGCACTGCTATGCGTTGTTCAAATAAAGGCGCAAACGATTAACAAGACCTACCACCTGAATGGCTACGATCTTATTCCGAAATGCGTAGCCCCTAAACCAGATGACAGCATTATTTTTATTTCGGCAAACATCCTGAATGCACAAGTTTTGCCGAGTAAATTTATCATGATAAAAACGGATGGGAACGGTGTCTTCAAAAAAGCATTGGTAATAGACACAGCCTTTTGGGATCACCGCATAAGGGAAACTGCAGATGGGGTATTATTGGCTTCTCACGCAGATAGCAATTTGTATGTTATCAAATTCGACAACCTGCTCAATAATATGTGGAGCAAAAGAATACCAATTGGTACTTTATATAATTATAGTCATGATGGCTCGATTGATATTGAGATCGCACATGAGAGTGGCCAGGAAGTATATTATATTACTTCTCTTGCACCCACCTTTAATGCAGGATACCGGTATGATGATGTTGCATTCAGTGTGACAAAACTTGATAACAACGGGCAGTTGCTATGGCGTAAAAGATATGCAGATCCCAACAGGAGCAATATCGCGACAGCAAACATATTTGACGAAGTGCAATCAATTACTGTTGCAGACAGCGTTGATACAACTTTTGTTATAGCAGGGGCAAGAGGCGAATATGATCCCTTTTTTCCGGCAAACCGTTACTTGTTTGTAATGGCCATAAACGCAAATGGTGATCCCGTAACTAATTACCAAAAAGTACAGACGCGTAACAACTGGGTTTGGAACCCGGATGTGTTATGGGACAAATATCATAATGCCATTGTTTGTAGTTTCAACGAAGACCTGGGGCTAGTTACACTTAATACATCGTTAACGCCCGTTGCGGGTAAAGCCTTTCAATATGGTAACCCAGGCCTTGCAAACACCATTTCTATGATGGGAGATAGTTTTTACGTCATTTCAAATTATGTTCGCGATCCTCTTCCCCCATTTAGAATAAATCCATCTTTTCTGAAGATAGATGCAAACACACTGCATTACACTGCATTTTCACGTTATAACATTTATAGTGAAGTGCGTTTTGAAGGCTATCATAGAGATGATGACTATGACTATAACTATGGCGTTGGTTTTAATACTCATAACAATAATGGAACTAATACTGATGTGAGGTTGTTAAAGGTAGACCAGATGCTATCTGATTGCGGTGTTGTGTACGACCAGGTAAATGAGTTTGATTATACGCCTGTTGATAGCGAGATCTTTTACCAAAGAACGCCGGATACAGCAATTGAAAATTATTCGTATCATTATTGGACACCAAATTTGAGTGAAACTACATGTGATGAAGATTCTGCAGATTATTATAAAGGTGGAACAACAACAGTATTTAACACAGGTATAGAAAAAGGTATCGCGGTATCGGTTTATCCTACTCTATTACATAGCACTGATGAAACTGTCAATTGTGTTATTACTGCTCAAAAAAAGACCACGGGCAATGTAGTTGTTTACAATGTTTTGGGCCAGCAATCTTATGTCCAAGAGGTGAACATTGTACCAGGTGAGAAAAAAATAGAAATCCCCAGGGGTTTAATGTCTAAAGGCCTCAACATGGTAAGAATTTCAGTAAATGGAAAGCTTGTAGATATAACGAAGGTATTGGTAACTGAATAGATACAGGTACAATGCGCGCATATTTGCAGTTTATCCGCCATTGCAAACTATTCTGAAATTAAAAAAAGGAAGGCACGGCCTTCCTTTTTTGTGCTGTAGATACACGGTCTAAGATCATATTGAACCCTGATAGATAAAAGCTCTCCGGCCTTAATTTGATATTATTCACCATTGATTAACGCATCAAATAATATATTTTATTTAAGATTTAATGGTCCAATAATTTATAAATTATTAATATTTAATATAAATAATACTGAAACGCTCTTTAATGCGAGATTAGTTGAAATAAAAAAAGGAAGACGTTTGTCTTCCTTTTCCGTGGTGTGGGGCGGGATCGAACCGCCGACACAAGGATTTTCAGTCCTTTGCTCTACCGACTGAGCTACCGCACCTTCCTTTTTGGAGGGTGCAAAAATAGGATTAATCCGCAATTTTCCAAAAGCTTATTTCTATTTGATAGGTTTTGCTAAAACAGCCCTCTATTTTTGTTGCATGAGCATGCACGAATGGCTTTTATTATTCGGATCGCAGATAAGAGATACGGGCTTATTAGAATGGGTAGCAGTAGTATTGGCAGTAGCAGAAGTCCTGCTTGCTAAAAAAAATAATGTATTGCTCTATCCTTCAGGTATTATTAGCACATGCATTTTTATATTCCTCATGGCTAGCTCGGGTTTATATGCTGAGTCTTATTTAAATATTTATTACCTGGTTATGAGTATTTATGGTTGGGTGCATTGGATAAGAAGAAAGAATGAACCTCCATTAGCTATAAGCTATAATAATCGTACTGAATGGTATATAACGACAGGCATTGTTTTAATAGGATGGGCAGTGTTATATGTTGTATTGAGAATGTTCACACCTTCAACAGTTCCGGTATGGGATGCTTTTGTTTCTGCAACCGCATGGGCAGGCATGTGGTTGCTGGCAAGAAGGAAAATTGAGAATTGGTTATTGCTCAACTTGTCTAATATATTTGCCATTCCCCTACTGGTATACAAACGATTGCCGCTCACAGCCTGCCTTACTTTGTTTTTGTTTATTGTCGCTATTTTTGGTTACATCGAGTGGCGTAAAATATACGCGACACAACAAGCTAAACTTTGAGCATCAAAAAAATAGTGGTCATTGGTCCTGAGTCGACAGGAAAAAGCACACTTAGTGAAGCCTTAGCACAAGAGTTGCAAACAGTTTGGGTGCCTGAATATGCCCGCCAATATTTGCTCGACTTAAATCGTGCATATGAGCAACAAGACATGCTGGAAATGGCTAAAGGACAGATAGCTTCTGAAGATGAACTTGCTGCTCAAGCCAATCAATTACTTATATGTGATACTGACCTACACGTGATAAAAGTGTGGAGTGAAGCAAAATATGGTAACTGTGATAAGTGGGTGTTGGAGCAGATAGCTGTAAGAAAATACGACCTCTATATACTCACCGACATTGATATGCCCTGGCAGGATGATCCTTTGCGCGAACACCCTCAGCCCGAGGAAAGAAAATATTTCTACAACATATATCGCGATATCGTTCAGAATAGTCCAGTGAACTGGATAGGCGTAAGCGGGAGCCATGAAGAGCGACTAAAAAAAGCCCTGGCTGCTATACGAAGCATGGCATAAAAACAGGTAATTTACAGCAGTTTTTACATCATTATGTACACCGCTAAAGACGAACAACGCCTGCATCAACAGGCAAAATCATTATTGAAAGCGCCGCTGAGCAAAGCGGAAGAAGAGATACAACAATTAAGAGAGGTCATAAACTATGCCGACTGGAAATATTATATCCAGAGCGAGCCTGTGTTTGCAGATGAGGAATACGATAAGCTTTTTAAAAGACTGAAAGCATTAGAAGAAAAGTATCCTGAGCAGGTAACGGCAGATTCACCAACACAGCGCGTGGCTATGGGGCTGAGTGAGAAATTTCCTGCCGTGAATCACTTCGTACCCATGCTTAGCCTCGACAATACCTATAATGCAGAAGACCTTATTGATTGGGACAGGCGTTGCAGGGAATTGGCAGGTACTGATGAAATAGAATATTGTGTAGAGCCTAAGTATGATGGTGCCAGCGTATCCCTAGTGTATGAAAACGACCTGATGGTACGCGGCGCAACACGTGGCGATGGAATCATGGGTGAAGAAGTAACAACCAATATCAAGCAGATACGTTCTATACCGCTATCTGCTGCGTTTAAAAAAGACGGGCTGGAGCAGGTAGAGATACGTGGTGAAGTGGTGATACATAAAGACGTGTTTGCCGCTTATAATGCGCAACGTGTTGCAGAAGGTTTAACACCTCTGGCCAATCCCCGCAATGCGGCTTCGGGCACATTGCGCATTCTTGATCCTAAAGAAGTGAGCAAGAGAAAATTATCAGCTATACTGTATCATATCAGTTTCTATACACAGACCAAGGATAAAAAGCTTACTAATTTGCTGAGTACGCACTATGATTCACTAAAATGGTTGTACCAGTTGGGCTTGCCCACTCCTCATAAAGAGATGAAGGTCTTTACGCATATTGATGAGGTCATTAAATACTGTGGTGAGTTTGAACAGAAGCGCGATGACCTGCCTTTTGAAGTTGATGGGCTGGTGATAAAAGTGAACAGCTTTGAAATGCAGGATAAACTGGGTATGACCACTCACCATCCTCGTTGGGCTGTTGCTTATAAATTTAAAGCGAGACAGGCAACCAGCAAACTGCGTAATGTAGAATTCCAGGTAGGGCGTACGGGCTCGGTAACGCCGGTGGCTAAGATAGATCCTGTACCTATTGGTGGTGTTACTGTTAGTTCTATTTCATTGTTCAATGAAGATGTGGTAAGAGAAAAAGACTTGCATATTGGTGATACTGTACTGGTAGAACGTGCTGGTGATGTGATACCTTATATTGTAAAGCCATTGGCGGAATTGCGCACAGGTGAAGAAAAAGAAATAAAATTTCCCTCACATTGTCCTATATGTAGTGAGCAATTAGAAAAAGCTGAAGGTGAAGCAGTATGGCGTTGCATCAACATAGGCTGCCCGGCACAAGTAGTGGAGCGTATTATACATTTTGCCAGTAAGGATGCTATGGACATACGCAACCTTGGTGGTGCTAATGTTCAGAAATTTTATGACTTGGGTTTGTTGAAAGATATTCCCGGTATTTATCACATCGATTGGGATAAAATAAGATCGTTGGGAGGCTTCGGCGAGAAATCTGTGAACAACCTGCAAACAGCTATAGAAAATTCTAAACAACAACCACTCAACAGAGTCATCTATGGCTTGGGTATTCGTTATGTAGGAGAAACCACGGCCAAGACTTTAGCTAATGCAGTTGACCATATCAAAGACCTTTATGATTGGGATGAGGAAAAGCTTTGCTCACTTGAAGATGTAGGGCCTAAAGTGGCTTCGTCTGTAGTTCATTTCTTTAAAGTACCTGAGAACAGGCATATGGTGGAATTGCTGGAAAAAGAAGGCGTTAATCTTGCTAATTATCACAAGAGCACACAGCCAACAGACGGCGCTTTATCGGGTAAAACTTTCCTGTTCACCGGCACACTCAATCGCTTGAAAAGAAGTGAGGCAGAAGCTATGGTAGAAGAGAAAGGTGGTTCCATTCTTAGCGGCGTAAGCAGTAAACTCAATTACCTGGTTGTAGGAGAAGATGCAGGTTCGAAATTGGAAAAGGCCAAGAAGCTGGGTACGGTTGCTATTCTTACAGAAGATGAGTTTATTACCATGACAAATGCCGGTTGATCGTATGACGATTTAATGACAATCGGCTATTGATATAGGAATTTGATTGTTGTAACTTTCCTATACTAACAACCACCCGCTTATGAATAGATAAATACATTCCATTTTATTTCCTCTTACTTATTGTTTGCTACACACTTCCAGCATTGGAGGGCGGTGGCTATTAATTAACCTTCTAAGATCCTTTTATGAAAAAACCTTTACTCTTTTCGATCGCATTCATTCTTGTTAATGTTCATTGTGTTGCACAGTTCGGAGGTGGCGTATGGGACGGTAAACCCATGGATTCAACAATTTTCACTTTTGAAACTAACGATAGCCTTACTCACTCACAAGGGTATGAGCGCATAGATACCACGGGTACTTTATTATGGAAGATTGGAACTACAAGCAAAACCTTTTTTGCTGGGGCACCTGCATCTGTGAAGGCTATTATGACAGATACTTCAAATTTTTATCCTGCAAATGCTAATGACTGGTTTGTGCTTAAATTATATCACCCAATGAATACGATCGTTGATTTTTATCATAAATTTCAGACTACATCAAAACACGCCGGAGGAATTGTTGAGTATTCTTATGATAAGGGTATGAATTGGTCTAATGTAATGGACAGTTGTAATACGGGGATTGATCAGACATTGTTTTTTGGTATTCAGACTGACAGTTTCTATAAAACTACCGATACATTGTTCAATGGCGAGTCTGCATTTACGGGTGTTAGCAATGGATGGAAATACTCCCGTGTTCAATTTTTCAATTTTCTGCCCATCAAATACACGGGTGTAGCCAGTTGTCAGATACCTGATACCGTTTTTTTGCGTTTCCGTTTTGTGTCTGATACAATGGTTTCCAATCTTGACGGCTGGATAATAGATAACATCAAAACAGAGCATGATGATTATGGAAGCTCAGTTGAAAAACTTGCTGCTAATCGTTTCTTGTCTATCTTCCCCAATCCATCAATAGATGGTATTATCAACTTCCCCCAATTAAAAGGTGAAGAAAAATACACTGTAGAAATAATTAATGTACAAGGTGTTAAAGTGATGAAAGTGCCCTATAGAAGAAGTTTGGATTTGAGCGCACAACCTGCAGGTTTATATTTCTATAGGGTAACTAATGGTGAAGAATATTACGGCGGTTCATTACTGCTGAGATAATCAAGGATATTTACTACAACAAAAAAGAAAAGCTGTCTTACGGGACAGCTATCTTTTTTAAAAAAAAGATGTGGTCGGCACTTTCACTTTCGTCTGTTTGTCATAATACCATTCTGTTTGTCTGCCAACCTATATATATCGAGAGTATCACTCGAACTCCATATTTAAAAAAGCGTGCCAGCTTTAGGGGTAAGGGATAAGGAGTAAGGGGTAAGTGGGGATAGGTCAGGTATTTAGTCTATAAATAATTCACCGGCAATGCGGTCTGCAAACAATTTTCCTGAGTTGGTGAGTAAGAGATAATGTTCGTTCTGTATTACCCAGCGTTTATCCAGGAACTCTTCAGCCTGTTTCTTCATAGTGTCAACATATTCCGTTCCCCATTCGGCGGCAATTTTGTTGAGGTCACAACCCCACATGGTGCGTAGCGAAGTCATGATATATTCGTTGAGGCGTTGCGTATCTGTCAGCGTCTCTTCTTCATAAGACAGTTTGTGGTCAGCAAGAATAGCTTTTGTATAAAGCGCATTGTTGGCAATATTCCACCTTCGGCTTTTGCTATTGAAGGAGTGGGCTGAGGGGCCTATTCCTAAATAAGGTTTGCCCCGCCAGTAATTGGTATTGTGTACTGCGTAATGGTTTTTAATGGCGAGGTTAGATATTTCGTAGTGTTCATAACCCATCAGCTCGGCCTGCTCCATCAATATCTCGAATTGGTGGGCCGATTGTTCAGGGTCAACAGGCGTAGTACGCTTCTTTGCGATATTGCTGTGTAGTACAGTTCCCTCTTCCACAGTAAGTGCGTATGCAGAGAAATGGGGTAATTGCAATTCTTTTATTTTAGAAAGATTGTGCTTCCAGTCATTATCACTCAATCCCGGAGTGCCATAAATAAGGTCGATGGTGAGGTTGGTAAATCCTGCGTCCTGCGCTGTTTTTATGGCATAGTCGGCCTCTTGTGCATTGTGCGCGCGGTTCATATACTTGAGGTCGCTGTCGCGGAATGATTGTACACCTATGCTGAACCGGTCGACTAGTGTATTGCGCAGCGACTTGATATAGGCAGGTGTAAGATCATCAGGGTTGGTCTCCAAGGTGAACTCCTTTATGGCATCAATACGATAATGCTTTTGTATCACATCATATATCCTGTTTATCTCATCAGAAGAAAGGAGGGAAGGTGTACCTCCACCCAAATAAATGGTTTCTACAGGCTGGTTTTCGAGATAGTTTTTTTGCAGCTCCAGTTCCTGCATCATGGCATTCAGCACTTCATCTTTCAGCTTCAGCGAAGTAGAGAAGTGAAAATTGCAGTAGGTACATGCCTGTTTGCAAAAAGGTATATGCAGGTAAATGCCGGCCATGCGGCGAAGATAGGCTGAGATATTAAGATGCGGTGGAAAAGAAGAGCTGACTGTTGATGGCACAGTATTAACTTTGTAGCAGCAAGGGTCATGAATATATTAAGACGAATTTTTATTGTTTTCCTTCCGGTGTTTTTTGCTTTCGTGCCATGTGAGGCGAAAGCAAAGCCTAAGCCTGAGAAATATGGCATTTCATTAAGTATAGATAAATCAGTTCAGCGCAGGGAAGTAGGTGATAGTCTTAAAAAAATGCTGCTGAAGCATCCGCAGGTAGCGCACAAAAAAACTATTTATAATATTGAGCGGGAACATGTGATGAATGATAAGACTGTCGACTTTTACATGCTGCTGCTGGTATGCATTATGTTAGGGGTTATCCGGTATATGGACCCGAGGTATTTCATCAATATCTGGAAAGCCTTCATTAACCCCACACAGAGCTCAAGGGCACTCAAGGAGCAGTTGGACGGCACTACACTCCAAAACCTGCTCATGAATATCTTCTTCTCGATAGTGATAGGAGCCTATCTGTTTTATGCTGTAAAGCTGCTGACTCCGGGCCGCACCGGCAATATCGCTTCTCCATTACTGCTGATGATGCTCATTATAGGGGTTATGATCGTTTACCTGACCAAATACGCTGTTATACGTTTTAGCGGATGGGTATTTAAATTGGAGGGTGTTACCGAAAACTATATATTTAATATATTTCTTATAAATAAACTCATGGCTATTTTCTTATTGCCATTCGTTTTAATATTGGCTTTTGCAGATGTAGTTTGGACCGGTCCTGCCATTATCATTTCCTTAATTCTGGCCGGGTTATTGCTGCTGAATAGATATACGCGTTCGTGGCAGGTTTTCGGTTCGTTCTTCCAGTACAGTAAATTTCATTTTTTTACGTACCTTTGCGCCTCGGAATTATTGCCATTGGCAGTGTTGATGAAATTGCTGGTAAGAGGATTTTTATATTGATAGTCAGGGAACAGTAATAGTCAGCATTAACAAAAATAAATCCGAAATAACCCAATATGGCAAAAGCTGAACGTTCGCAAATCAAGAGCACGGGGAAGAAAGAGTTGAAGGTACAGACCATTCTCATAACACAGCCTCGCCCCGAAACAGATAAATCGCCTTATTTCGACTTAGCCCGGAAATATGATGTAAGACTTGCATTCCACCCATTTATACGTGTTGAAGGATTGAGCGGAAAAGACTTCCGTAAGCAGCGCATAGATGTAGGGGAATATTCGGCCATTATTTTTACGAGCCGGAATGCTATTGATCATTTCTTCCGTATATGTGAAGAGCTTAAAGTGAAAGTGTCTCAGGACATGAAGTACTTCTGTATCACCGAAGCAGTTGCACTCTATTTGCAGAAATTCATTCTTTACCGTAAACGCAAGGTTTTCTATTCTGCAGATGGCAGTACAGAAGGATTGCTGGAAGTAATAGGCAAGCATAAGCATAATGAAAAATTCATAGTGCCTACTGCAGATAATGGTAAAAACGATATTGCGCAGTTCCTGACCGGTAATAACAGCGAGTTTATAGAAGCTACTTTATACCGCACGGTATCAAACGATATAGCGCCGGTGATGAAGGATGATTATGACCTGATTGTATTCTTCAGTCCTTTCAGTGTTCAGACTTTGTTCGATCATGATCCTAAGTTCAAGCAAAATGGTACTTTAATAGGTGCTTTTGGCCCTACTACCTCTAAGGCTATTGAAGATGCAGGGCTGAGGCTGGATATCAAAGCTCCTGCTCCTAATGCGCCTTCCATGGTGTCGGCATTGGAACGATACCTGTCTGACGTTAAAAAATAGTATTTCAGTCAAACTTTATATAGCCCCGCAATTGCGGGGCTTTTTATTTCATTTGGGTCTTTATCAATAATTTTAAACCATGGCAAACAGATTGGCAGGCGAACAAAGCCCTTATCTTCTTCAACATGCGCATAACCCCGTTGACTGGTATCCATGGGGAGATGAACCCTTTGAAAGGGCAAAAAAGGAAAATAAACCGGTATTGGTCAGTATAGGCTATTCTGCCTGTCACTGGTGCCATGTAATGGAGCGGGAAAGCTTTGAAAATGAGGCAGTTGCAGCCATAATGAACGAACATTTTATTAATATAAAAGTGGACAGGGAGGAATATCCTGATGTAGATCATTTTTACATGGATGCGGTTCAGGCTATTAGTGGTTCAGGAGGTTGGCCTTTAAACGTATTTGTAACCCCTGAAAAAGTGCCTTTTTACGGAGGTACGTATTTTCCACCAAAACCCATGTATAACCGTTCTTCCTGGGTGCAGGTGCTGGAGCGTATACATGAGGTTTGGACCACTCAGCAAGATGAGGTAGCCCGACAAAGCACGCAGATGCTTAATTATCTGCGGAACGCCTCCAAAATTGCTGTTAATACCATTGATAGTCAATGGAGTATGGAAGATTGCGGCAAAATTGCGCAGAACCTGCTGGGGCAGGCAGATAAGGTAAATGGTGGTTTTGGTACGGCACCAAAGTTCCCGGCAAGCATGGCTATAAGTTTTTTGCTGGAGCATTATCATTTTACAAAGAACGAGGACGCACTGAAACATGCCCTTTTGAGCCTTGACGCCATGATAGAAGGCGGTATTTACGACCAGGTAGGGGGTGGTTTTAGCCGTTACGCAACTGATGAGGCATGGTTGGTACCTCATTTCGAGAAAATGCTCTATGATAATGCGGGTCTTGTCGTCGCTCTATGCGATGCATATAGTATAGGAAAAAACCCTCGTTATAAGGAGGCCATAGAAGAGGTTATCGCCTTCGTAGAAAGAGAGCTGAAAGACCCTTCAGGGGGCTACTATAGTGCCCTGGATGCAGACAGTGAGGGAGTAGAAGGCAAGTTTTATACCTGGACATGGAATGAGTGGAAAGAGGTGATAGGTGATGATGAAATGCTAGGCAGGTATTTTGGTGTTAGTGAGGCCGGTAACTGGGAACATACCAATATTTTGAATGTTGCTGAAGACATAAATGCGATTGTAAAAACGACCGGTTTTTCTGAAGATGAGCTGTTAAAACGCATCAAAGAAACAAAACAAAAATTATTAAAAATTAGAGAAAATAGAACCAGACCTTTGACCGACGATAAAAGCATTTTGTCGTGGAATGCTTTGATGAATATTGCTTTGTGTAAGGCCGGAGTTAGTTTGCAAAATAATGATTATATCACCAGGGCAACAGAGCACATGCAATGGATGGTACAGCATTTTTCAGAGGAGAAAAAGCTCATGCACGTATGGAAACAAGGAAAGGCGCGTATTGATGCGAATCTGGAAGATCATGCTTACCTGATACAGGCTATGTTGCAATTAGCATCAGCTGCGGAAGAAAATAGTTGGCTTATTGAAGCAGAAAAATTAACCAACACCGTGTTGGAGTACTTTGCGGACGAGGGCGGATTTTTTTACTACACGGCGTCTTATCAAAACAACATCCCGGTTCGCAAAATTGACTTACACGACAGTGTTATGCCGTCGGCAAATGCAGTGATGGTACATAACCTGTCTATTTTAGGTATTTGCATGGAGCGAAGTGATATGTTAGAGCAGGCTACACAGATGCTGCAAAGCATGGGTAAAACGGTAGTGCGTTATGGTTATTCCTTCTGTTATTGGGCCATGTTGCTGCAAAGGGGGGCCGCAGGCCTGAAAATAGCGGTGTGCAGTGGCCCTGAAGGAGGCAAATTGCATCAGCAATTGCAACAATACCACCTACCACAAGCCTACATACTTACTTCAAAAAAAGAAATATTTGAAATTCCCTTTCTACATATGAAATATTCTGTCAAGGAAAGCGTTATATTTGTTTGTACAGAGCAATCCTGCCTCTCGCCTACAAGTGAATTATCTACAGTGTTACCATTCTTAGCCTATTGAATATTTATTGCAGTTAAAGATTTTTAATGCGAAGTGCGTCTAAAAAATCTTAACATTTTTTTTTTGAAACTTGCATTTTTGGAAAAAACTTTAAATATTGTGCATCGGTTCTGTTGTAAAAACTACGTCAGAGCCCTAAAAATTGTTTTATTTGCCTAATCGCAAAAAAAAAATAATAACGAAGTATGAAAAAACTTTCCCTGAAGATCTCGGTTGTAGCGTTACTGGCATTAGCTGCTAGCTGCGGTAAACCAGGTTCCGGTGGTCAGCTGGTTGGCAGTCCCAACATGATGAACTACAAGGCGCCTATTCCGCTTGGTATGGTTTATGTTCCTTCCGGTGTTTTAAAAATGGGTGCCAGCGATGAAGATATCCGCGGGAAAAATGACGCGATGATACGCACTGCACAGATGAGTGGCTTCTATATGGATGCTACTGAAATATCAAATGCGGAGTATCGCCAGTTCACTAACTATGTAAGAGACTCGTCGGCGCACACACAGCTTGGCGATTTCATTGATAACGCAGATGGTAGTCAACGTGTTGATATGCGTAAGTCTATCAAGTGGAGCGATCCTGATCTGCAAGACCAATTGAGCAGCTTCTATATCGCGGCTGATCAATCCGGCTGGGGTAAAAAAGAATTCGATAACTCGAAACTGGTTTACCACTATGAAGTGTATGATTATGATGAGAACGTGAAGAACTCTGCCCAGGCGCGTACTTCTTTCATCAAGAAATATGACATCGCCGCTTACCCTGATACTACGGTGTGGGTGAAACAATTCACATATGCGTATAACGAGCCTATCGCTCGTCAGTATAACTGGTTCCCTGCATTCAACAACTATCCTGTTGTAGGTGTTAACTGGCACCAGGCAATGGCCTTCTGTAATTGGAGGACCAATTCATGGCGCACTGCACGCGAACAAGGTAAAATGTATTTCGAAAGCCAATTCCAGCTGCCTAGCGAACAACAATGGGAGTGGGCAGCTCGCGGTGGCCGCGTAGAAGCTCCATATCCTTGGGGTGGTCCTTATCTGGTAAACAAAAAAGGTTGTTACCTGGCTAATTTCAAACCTCAGCGTGGTAATTATGCTTCGGATGGTGGTTTGTACACAGTTCCTGTTGACCGTTATTGGCCAAACGATTATGGCTTATATAATATGGCAGGTAACGTAGCAGAGTGGACCAGTTCGTCTTACCTTGGTAACGCTTATAACGCTGTAGCTGATATGAATCCTGATATTCAGTTCAAAATGTCTGAAAACGATCCTCAATGGATGAAGCGTAAAGTAATACGCGGTGGTAGCTGGAGAGATGTAGCTTATTATCTGCAAACAGGTACCCGTGATTATGAGTATGCTGATACTGCAAAAGCTTACATTGGTTTCCGTTGTATCTACCAGGAGATCGCTCCTGCATTAACTAACAGGCGTTAATATTTTAAGTAAATAATTTTTTCAAACCCAAATAGAAAATATAATAAAGATGAATTCCATTCAGTTGTTTTTTGAAACCAAGCAGGGCAAGTATATTAAGAACCTGATCATCGGTCTTGGCGCATCTGTAGTGTTATTAGGTGCGTTGTTTAAAATACAACACTGGCCCGGTGCCGGTATCATGCTTACCATTGGTATGTGTACAGAGGCCTTCATCTTCGCGATGCTGGGTATTCTGCCTCCGCATAAAGACTACTATTGGGAGCGTTTTTATCCAAATATTGATGAGAACCCGCATGTGGAAGCATATCGCAGGGGTCAAAAATTCGATTCTACTAAAGGTAAGATATCTGCCGGCGCGTCTTTAGATAAGATGTTGGAAGATGCTATGGTTACTCCGGCTAACATACGTAAGCTGGGAGACAACTTCACACGCTTCAACACAATGGTAGAGCAGGTGAAAGATATGTCAGATGTTACTATAGCTACTAACGAGTACTCCAGCAGCGCTCGTGAAGCAGCAACAGCTCTTGGCGAAATGAAAAATACTTTCCTTGGTGCTACCCGTACTATGTCTGCTTTCAACAGCGCAGCTGATGATACAGCTAAATTCCACGAACAAGTACAAATACTGTCGAGGAATATGGGTTCTCTGAACCAGATATATGAAGTTGAACTTCAGGATGCCAACAACCATCTGAAAGCTATGAATAAATTCTATAGCAACCTGGTGAACGCTTCTGATGCAATGGCTTCAAGTGCTACAGACGCTATGGCAGCTAAAGACCAAATGGCTCAACTGTCTAAGAATCTGACTACGTTGAACCAGATATATGGTAACATGCTTGCTGCAATGCAGGGACGTTAATACCGGAATCGGAAGAGAAAGGAATAGAAAAACAATAATTATAACTAAGTAAAAATAATAACAGGATGTCTCTACCTAAAGAGCCACGGCAGCTAATGATCAACCTGATGTATCTGGTATTGACAGCTATGCTTGCCCTTAACGTATCATCCGAAATCTTGCACGCATTCCAGACCATCAACCAAAGTATCAGCGCGTCTAATAAATCTATCCAGGACAAAAACGACAAGCTGTACAAAGATTTCGATGAGAATGAGAATATGGAAGGTCAGCGTGAGCGTGTGAAACCATTCAACGATAAAGCAAAACAGGTAAAAGCTGCTTCTGATGATCTGATCAAGTATCTTGAAACCTGGAAAGAAAGAATCATTGAAGAATCAGGTGGACGTGAAACTGACGGCGAGATCAAGAGAAAAGATAACATCGATGCCAGTACTCTTATGCTTGTTGAGCGTAAAGGTGGCGACAGCCTTAAAGCCCGTTTGAAAGGTTTTAATGACCTGATGCTCAATACTATTGATCCAAAGATCAAAGATGTATTTGCTCAGCAGCTTCCTATCAAGAATACTGTATCTGAAGTTAAAAAAACTGATAATAATCCACAAGGCGATTGGTCAACAGCTTACTTCTATAACATGCCTACAATGGCGGTTATTACGCTGATGTCTAAATTCCAGAATGACGTAAAAAATAGTGAAGCACTTGTAGTAAACCAGCTCTTTAGTGAAGCTGCGCAACAACAGGTACGTTTCGATGCCTTCCAGGCGATAGCTGTTCCCAAAACAAGTTATGCGCTTGTAGGTCAGAAGATCGAAGCTTCAATTATGCTTGCTGCCTATAATAAAGCAGTAAATCCAAGCGTAACTAACAGCAGCGGTCGTGTAACTAAAGTTGAACAAGGTATCGCATCCTGGGAAACTCAGGCTGCAGGTATAGGTCTTCAGACAGTACGCGGAACTGTAACTATAGATATGGGTGGCCGTAAGATCACTCAGCCGTATGAATTCCAGTATATGGTGGGTTCTACAGGTGCGTCTATGCAGCTGGATAAGATGAACGTGTTCTACATTGGTGTTCCTAACCCGATAACAGTATCGGCGGCGGGTTATTCATTGGAAGACGTATCAGTATCTATTCCGAATGCAAAAATTACTCCGGGTGCAGTAAAAGGACAGTTTACTGTAGAAACAAGCACTCCGGGTAAAGTAATGGCAGATATCAACGCTAAAACTGAAAATGGTATCAAACGTGTTGGCGGTCTTGAAATACGCGTTAAATACATTCCTGACCCTGTTGCAAGGGTAGGTGGTAAAAGCGGTGGATCTATGCCTTCAAACATCTTTAAAGCTCAACTTGGTGTTGTAGCTGCACTCGATGGTTTTGATTTTGATGCACGTTTCCAGGTTACTTCGTTTGAATTCAGTATGCTGCCTAAACGCGGAGAGCTGATCGGGCCATTCCCTGTAAAAGGTGCAAGATTTGATGCCAATAAACAAGTTCAGGATGCGATAAACAGGTGTAAACCAGGCGATAGGATATTTATTGAAGAAATAAGGGGTGTAGGTCCGGATAAACGTAGCCGTGCTTTGAATACTATCAACTTATTACTGAATTAATTTTAGGACTTAGATAATTTTATATAATTTTAGTTAACCAAGCAAATAGTTAAGGATGATGAAAATCCTAAGATCATACAGAATTGCAGCCTCTACAGCTTTACTTTTTGTGAGTGGAATGGCATTCGGCCAGAACATTACGGATCAGGCTCAGACACAGTTTAACAGCTATGATGGCGTAAATAAAGATTGGCAGCCATCCTTAGTGAAGGATGGTGTTTATGACCGCATTCCGCATATCAGCACACCTGTGGCATGGCAGTCAGTACGTGAGGCAGATATCCTTTACAAAAAACGCGTTTGGCGTGAAATAGATACTCGCGAAAAGCAAAATATGGCTTTCCGTTATCCTGGTGATGATTATACCGGAGGTGGTTATTTCATAGAAATAGTTCTTGATGCAGTTAAGAAAGGCAAAGTGAAAGCATACTCTAATATGGATGATCGCTTCACCACAGCTTTAACTAAAGAGCAGATCATGGAATTCCTGATCGGTAAACCGGATACTACGATGGTTGAAGATCCGATTACCGGACAAATGACCATGAAGATCACTCAACGTGAATTCAACCCTGATGTGGTAACAAAATACCGTATCAAAGAAGATTGGATATTTGATCGTAACATAGGAAGAATAACTTCAAGGATCATAGGTATAGCACCAATTCAGGACAAGTATAATGAAGATGGTACTTTCCGTGCATCCCAGGCTATTTTCTGGCTTTATTTCCCTGAAATACGCCCGATGCTTGCGCAGTATGAAGTATTCAATCCCGAAAACGATGTAGCTCGTATGACTTGGGATGAGTATTTCGAAGGCCGCTTCTTCTCTAGTAAAGTTATCAAGACAAGCAATCCTTTCGATCTTACTTTCAAAGAAAGAGGAATGTCTAACCTTGAAGCTCTTTATGAAGGTCAGAAAGAAAGTGAAAAGCTTTTCAATAAAGAGCATGATATGTGGGTATACTAATCTTACCTGCTGACAATATTTGTAAACGTCCCGCAATTTGCGGGACGTTTCATTTTGTGCAAAGTGTTTAATGACAAGCACAGACTTATTATCTTGCAGCCAATTGCGAAAAATTGACGATGAATAAGGATCTGCCAAGAATCGAAGTTTGTTTATCTCCTGCTTTACTGCATTTATTCGATACAAAAGATGCGCTTGTTGTTATTATTGATGTGTTCAGAGCGACATCTACTATAGCTGCGGCCCTTCACAATGGGGCAAAATGTGTCATTCCTGTAGCAACAGTGCCTGAGTGTATAGAACTTGGCAATAGTATTGAAAACAGCATCACGGCAGGTGAGCGCGACGGCAAGGTGGCTGAAGGACTTCAATATGGTAATTCACCATCAGAATATCCCCGCAGTTTTGTAGAAAACAGAACCCTTGTACTGACAACAACCAACGGCACGCGTCTATTACATATGGTGAAAGATGCTGCCATTATTATTACAGGCTCATTCCTGAACTTGACCGCAGTATGCGATTTTGTTGTGAAACAAAATAAGAACGTATTACTGGGCTGTGCCGCGTGGAAGGACCGTTTTAATATGGAAGATACTTTGTTTGCAGGAGCTGTGATAGATAAGGTGAAAGATCATTTCACAACAAATTGCGACAGTGTAAGAGCCGCCCAACATCTATACAATACATCAAAAGGCAATAACATCATTTCCTTTTTGAAGGATTCTTCACATTACAGGAGGCTTTCTGCATACGGCCTTGAGGCTGATATGGAGTATTGTGCTACACCCGACCTGCACCCTGTAGTCCCTATTTTGCATGGGCGGGAACTGGTCGTACACAAATAAAAATTCCCGGTCAGCTGAATGCCAACCGGGAATTCCAAAATGATTTCTTACTAAAGGTCTTCTTTTCTTGTTTGTTTTGGGAAACTAAGTTCTGTACTGTTTTTTTCGCCATTGCGGCTGTATTGAAGTTTTATGGTGCGGCCTGCTCCGTCGTGTATCGACTCTTTGATATCATCTACTGAATTGATCTTATCGTTATCGATCTTCGTAATAATATCTCCTTTAACAAGGCCTGCTTTCTCGGCAACTGAGCCTTTTTTTACGTCGGCAACACGAACACCATCTCCATCCGCACGTTCTTCTGCTTCTATACCCAACTTAGGCGTACTGGCAAAAGGAGCATCATTGATATTGAACATAAATGAGCGCATTGGATTTGGGATACCGGCTATGTCATCGGGATAATGATAGCGGTAGGAACGTACCGTACGATCAGGTGCAGCTTCTTTGAGCGTAGCTTCTGTTTCGGTTGTCTTCCCATTACGTTGGTAAGTGACTACAACCTTATCTCCTGCATCATGATTGGCAATAACTTCAGTCAATTCCTTTGGGTCAGCTACTTCGCGGCCATTAATTTTTGTTATGATGTCGCCTTCTTTGAGCCCGGCCTTGTCGGCGCCCGAATTCTGCATTACACGTTGCACCTCAACACCATTGCCCTCATTTTTACCTGTGTATACGCCCAGCATAGCTTTTCTTTCTATAGCAGGAGCGTCACCAAAAACATTCATGTCCGGCATGTCGATATCCGGTGGCCTCGGAGCGTCAATACTATTGTCAATGATTATTTTTTTATGAACACCGGCATCAGTATTGCTCTTTGCAACATTTTCTCCGTTTATATAAACATTCCCGTCTTTTATTTCAATGACCGTTTGAGGGCTATTGTCGTCTTTCTTAATGATGACAGTCTCCTCTTGTTTTTTGATCGTCTTCTTTACTTGTTTCGGTTTCTGCTTGCTCTGCGCAAATGTGGCAGGACTACCCAGGCATATAGCCAGGGCCATTAATAAGATCGAATGTTTTTTCATGCGGTTACCGTTTTAAATTGTGTCTACGAATTTATCATTTCACTAAAACCTGCGGTGTCAAAGGAGCGTTAAAATTGATGCTAAAAGCTGCTCTTGTTTTAACATTTTCATTGGGGCAGTGGTAAGGTATTTGGGCTAATAAGGCGAATTAAAAACAGGTATTATGACATTTAGAACAAAAATAGCAGCATTGGCAATGGCCCTGTTTGCTTTCGGTAGTATAACAGAAAGTGCTCAGGCACAGGTGCGTGCGCAGATAACAATTGGTAGCAGCCCTTATCGTACCCCGGTATATCGATATTATCATAGCGGGCGGTATTATCAAAGACCTTATTCCTACTATTATACCACTCCATATTATGGCTATAGGCGTCATGACAATGGCTGGCACCGTGGCTGGTATAACCATGATAGAGGCTATAATGATGATCACAGAGACTGGGATAATAGAAACTATGACGGAAGAAAAGATTGGAACAACAATGGCAGGTGGAATCATCATGAGCATGACAAATAGATGCCTGCTACAGCTATAAATAAAGATCCCCTGCCTGGCAGGGGATCTTTATTTATAGCTCTATTTCTTTGCTTTTTTCTTTACTGTGGTCTTCGTTAGTTTTTTAGAAGGCCCTTTTGCGGCGGCCTTCTTTGTGGAAGAAGACTTAGGTGCAAGATCAATACCATGCAGTATCAATTTACCTGCTTCTTTCATTCTCCTTTTAAATTTTTTTTCACCAAGCTGGGGTATAAGATGAGCTAGTGCTGTAGCCAACTTTTTCTCAATTTGCTGGCGTGCATCTTTTTTGGACGGTTTAGCAATTGCGGCTTTTTTCTTATCTGCCATTGTTAATACGGATTTTTAATTCTTAATATTCCCGTAATATAAAGGTAATAGAAATGGGTTAAGACCAATGTTAAGTTTTTAATACGCTTGGTGGTTGTAGTTGAGCAATTAGTCGTAAGTTTAGTATATGAATAGCCGTTCCTCTGCTTATTTTAAGCGTAAAAAAATATTCAATAAAGAAGTGCTCCACCCAACAGACCTCAAGAGTTTGCTGAAAGGTGAATTCTTTTCAACAAAAAACCTGATGGTCAAAAAACATATCCTGAAGACCTACGAAAGTGTTTTTGGTGCTGAAGCACGTTAATCGTTCTGCAAAAAAGGATTGTATTTTTTCTCGTTCTCAATAGTTGTAGCCGGTCCATGGCCGGGATATACCACTGTACTATCGGGTAATGTAAATAACTGCGTACGGATACTATTCATGAGGGTTTCAAAATTGCCCCCGGGCAGATCTGTACGGCCAATGCTGCCATTAAAAAGTACATCACCTGCTATTAGCCAGCCACCCTTGGGGTAGTAGAAAACAATATGGCCCGGGGCATGACCGGGAGCAAAGCGAACCTCAAGGGTATCGTCGCCAAGGCTTAGGGTTTGGTCTCCCTTGATAAAGAAATCAGGTTTTGGAGCCGATTTGAAATCGAGGCCAAACATCATGGCTGACCCCACTGCATTGCGCAGCAAAGGCTGGTCCGATTCGTGCATTCCGAAGGGTATCCCGAACTTTTCGACGAGGGTATTAATACCGATAATATGGTCGATATGAGCATGGGTATTGATAATGGCAACTGGCTGTAGTCCGTTGCCTGCGATATATTTCAGTATATGGGCATCTTCCAGCGGCCCATACATGCCGGGATCAACAAACCAGCACTGTTTTTTATCGTTGTAAATGACGTAAGTATTTTCCTGAAAGGGGTTGAAAGTGAAAGATTCCAGATATAGCACTGTAAACTGATTTTTTCATTAATTTAGGTTGCAAACTTATCATTTAAGGACGTATATTGTACGTTATTATTGAAGAGAAATATCAATTAATTATAACTTATTATGATTGTTAACCCTAAGCGTAAAGGGGCTTTGCTTTCCATAGCCATGATATTGCTTTTTGCTGCAACATTAAAAGCTCAAACTAATATCGAAACATTTGGTCAAAACAGGGTGCAATACCGCAAATTTGACTGGAAGTTTTATGAAACAAAGCATTTCCGCATTTATCATTACGATGCTGCGGGTCGTACACTTGCTAGGTATGTTGCGGAACAGGTAGAAGAAGATATAAGCATGATCGAAAAAAGGCTTGGTGGCGAATTTCCCCGCAAGTTCAAGATCATGTTGTACAACAACTATGATGAATACAGGCAAACTAATGTTGGTCGCAAATTTGAATCTCAACTAAAGAACATACCCGCGGGTACTATTGATATTGTTGGCGATAAACTCGTTGTATACTTTAACGGAGTACATACAGACCTGCGTCGCCAGACAAGAGAAGGAATGGCAAAAGCGGTGATAGAAAGGATGTTGTTCGGCGAAAATTTCAGAGAAGTAGTGAAGAATGCTGTGTTGCTGAATTTGCCAAGATGGGTATTTTATGGCTACACATCATACATTGTAGACGGATGGGATACCAAGAGCAATAGCGAATGGAAAAACATGCTGGAAGCAAAGCCCAATGCAAATTTCTTTCAGCAATCTGAGATCAATCCTGACCTTGCGGGAAGAGCATTCTGGAAATATATATCAGACAGGTATGGCGAGAATACGATGAGAACCATGCTGTTCAACATGCAACAAAAAGGTAGCCTCAACCAAGGTGTTAAAGCAACTTTGGGACAAAAGATCAAAGTAGCATTCGACTCTACGGTGACCTATTTCCGGAACATGTATGCCCTGGATGAACAGAACCAGGAAAAACCTGACAGTGCCGGTAATTTATTGGTGGTTGATATTCCTCATGACGGCACACAGATAAGAAATTTCAAAGTAGCTCCTAAAGGGAATGATGCCGCTTACGTAGCTTGGAAAAATGGCGAGTATAAAGTATACATGCAGAATACACAAGGTCCGCAGGCAAGGTATTCGATCTTAGAAGGCGGAAGGCTGGATTATAATGAGCAGCCGGATCCTAATTACCCGCTGCTGGCCTGGTCGAATTCAGGATATAAACTTGCAATACTATTTAAGAAGGGTAATGAAACCCGTATACGCATCTACAATTCTCTGAAGGCGAGGATCGAAAACTATGTGATACCCGCTAATCGTTTCGACAGGGCATTGAGCATAACCTTTAATGAAGACGATGATAAGCTTGTTTTCTCTGCCATCAAGAAAAGCCAAACCGACCTTTATGTATTTACCATCAGGGGCTCAAGGATGACCAACATTACGAATGATGCATGGGACGACCTGGATCCATGGTTTGTAAGCGGAGGTTCTAAACGCGGTATCCTGTTTTTATCTAACAGGCCAAAAGCAAATACTAATGTTCCATTGGCTGTGAATGAATTGCCCACAGGACCGATGAATGTTTTCTTCTACGACACAAAGACCAAGAGGAAAGAACTGATACAGATGTCGCACGTCACAAAAGGCAATGTATCACAACCCATACAGTATGGCCCCGAAAACTTTGCATATCTATATGACGACAATGGTATACGAAACCAGTATGTAGTGACGCTGAAACGTGATAAACATAATATGGATTCTGCTGTCGCTGTTCCTGTAACTAATTATAATACCAGCATACTTAGCCACCAGTATAACCCGGGTAGCAGGCAAGCAGCTCATGTTGTGCAGGAAGGCAACAGGTTTGTAGTGCATTATAAATCATTACAAATACCGGGTAAGAATGCTGAGGTCAAGACCCTGAAGCCGACCGTTTTATCACAAACTGAAAAAATTGCACCTGTTAATAACAACGCTACGTCAATGATGAAGACAGGCAATGCTTTCCAGACAGAATTTAAAGAAGAGGTTCAGTCGGCGCAAGCTGGCACTACCGCTGCAACTGACGAAGCAGGTGCTGATAGTTCTTTCATGAAAATGAAATCTGAACCATATCGGCTGTCATTTAAGCCTGACTTCTTTACTGTTAGGTTAGACAACAGCATATTGTTCAATAAGTATCAATCACGTGGCCAGCAGCTTACCGGCGAATATCAAAACATGCCTTTAGGCGTAATGCTTACTGCAAGTCTTGATGATCAGTTGGAAAATTATCGCATTACAGGTGGAGTGAGACTACCTCTTGATTTTAAACAAACGGCATATTTTGTTCAGTATGAAAATGTGAAGAAACGATTGGATTGGAACGTGATGTACTTGCGATCAACGTTGTTGAATAATTTTACTTTGTTTGGCGTTGTTGAGGAACTGGCAAAGAATACGACCAATTTGTTGCAGACCAACCTTAGCTACCCGCTTGATCGCATGCGTAGTTTACATCTGAATGTGGGGCTACGATCAGATCAGTTATATTTAAAATCTCAAGATATTGTCAGCCTCGCATTGGTTAAGGCAGTAGACGAAAAACAATATTGGGCGATTGCGCATGGAGAATATGTATTTGATAATACAAAAAATCCAGCGATGAACATATTCCTTGGCACACGCTACAAGTTCTTTGCTGAATACATCAGGCGTATGAACGGTACAGGTGGCGGAGCGTTCAATATCGGTGCCGACTATCGCTATTATACTAAGATCTATAAGAATTTTATTTGGGCAGCACGTTTTGCAACTGCTATGTCTGACGGTACTCAAAAAATATTGTACCACGTGGGTGGCGTTGATAATTGGCTGAATTATAAATACAGCAGTTATGTTCCGGTAAGACCATATGAGAACTACGGATTTGAGACAATAGCAACCAACCTCCGTGGATATGAACAAAACTCGCGAAACGGCAATAGCTATGCTGTATTTAATACAGAGTTCAGACTACCGGTTTTAGCTTCATTTGTAAAGAGGCCAATACAGTCACAAGTATTGAAAAATCTACAGGTAATCACATTCCTTGATGCAGGTTCTGCTTGGGAAGGAATTATGCCAAACGCAGACCGTTTAAAGAATAATAAAGTACTTCCTGATCCGGGAGTAGATCCTAATCCGCGGGTTGTATTGAGTATCAAAGACGAAACAGGCGGCGTAGGTATAGGTTATGGTGCCGGTTTGCGTACTATGATGTTTGGTTATTTCCTGAGGGCAGATGCGGCATGGAATATAGAAGGGCGTAAGAAGCCGATAATATATTTCTCAATTGGTACAGATTTCTAAACTTGTTTTTAATATGATGAAGCCCACTTATTTAAGGTGGGCTTTTTCTTTTTTACCCCGGTGTTTAAGTACACATTGGCATAGGTTTTTTTTATTTTTGTTCTAATAACCTTTAGTTTTACCAGCTAAAGGCCTTTATTGAGCCTTTGAATTGAACTATAATGAAGAAATTTTCCAAAGAGATAAGAATAGGATTGTTGGTAGCCATATCGTTGTTGGTGTTTTTCTCGGGTTTTTATTTTTTGAAGGGTGCTAACCTTTTTTCAGGCGAAAATACCTACTATGCCTATTACGATAATGTACAAGGATTATTGACTTCTGCCAGCGTACAGGTAAAAGGATTGAGCGTGGGAAGAGTAGCCACTATCAAATTGAACCCGGATGGAAAGGTAAAAGTAGAACTTGCCGTCAGCAAAAAAATAAAAGTAACACGAGGGACAACAGCTAAATTAATGTCGGCAGATCTGCTTGGTTCGAAAGTTATTAGTCTTGAAGTTGCACAGGGTACGGAACCGGCTGAGGATGAAGACACGCTGCAGGGCGTATTGGAAGGAGGTTTGCTCGATAACCTTTCTGCGGAGATCGCACCCTTGATACAAGACATCAGGCATGTGGTAGGTACATTAGATACCGTGTTAGTTGGTGTAACCGGTATTTTAAGTCCGCAAACGAGGCAGAACTTATCTAATAGCGTGGCATCCTTAGATGTGACAATGAGGAATTTCTCGCAGTTGGCTGCAAAACTCAATGGAGAAAGTGAACATCTTGCGGGCATCATCAAAAATGTGAACAGTGTTACAGGAAATCTTGCTAAGAGTAACCAGCAGGTGACCAATATCATGAAGAATATGGATGGTATTTCATCACAGTTGGCGGGTGCACCAATAGAAAAGGCATTTAAAGACTTGCAGGCTGCGGCCAGTCAGTTACAAGGTGTCATCAACAAGATAAATGCTAACCAGGGGTCACTGGGCATGCTGGTGAACGACAAACAATTGTATTCAAACCTTACAGAATCGTTAAAAACAATGGATACGCTAATGGCTGACATCAAAGCCCATCCTTCCCGTTATATAAACGTTACTATCTTTGGCAGGAAAAACAAGGATACTCATTAAAAAGTCAAAAGTAAAAAGTCAACAATTAAAATTTGCAACTAACGTATTGGTAGTTGTTGTAGCATGTATTGCTTTTGTTTTTTCTGCTACTGCACAAAAAAAAGCCGATACTTCTACCAAAATGCCCATAGAAATAATGCCGGGTACGGGTGTGCTGCAATTTGTGCAAACAGATTCCGGCGCGCTTAATAAACTGATAGGTAATGTGATATTGAAGCAAGGCGAGACCATGATGTATTGTGATAGTGCTTATTTTTTCCTTGAGAAAAACAGTTTGGAAGCTTTTGGTAATGTAAAAGTGATACAACCCGGTTCGCAGGCACAGAGTGATTATATGCGTTACCTGGGTAATCAGAAGCTTGCCTTTATGAAGGGCAATGCGATGCTTACTGATGGCAAAAGCAACTTGTGGTCGGAAGAGGTGGAGTACAATGTGGGTACAAAAATAGGCACTTACGCCCAGGGCGGTACCTTGCAGGACAGCAATACAACACTCTCCAGCAATTCCGGTATCTATAACATGAAGGATAAGGATGCGAGGTTTACAGGAGATGTGATCGTAACAGACCCCGAGTATAGCATAGTGTCTGATGACATGGGCTATAATACTGAGACCAAGTTCACCACTTTCTTTGGTGCCTCAACGGTTACCAGTGATAAATCGATATTAAAAACCAGTTGCGGAACTTACGATTCTAAAAATAAGATCTCTCATTTTCCTTGCCGGGCCTCTGTAGTCAATGAAGAGCAATTCATTGATGCGGATAGTATGTACTATAACCGTAAGACGGGCAAAGGCATTGCAGTAGGTAAAGTAGTGTCTATTGATACCGGCAATCACACTACACTGTATTGCGGTAGGGCAGATTACAATGATAAAAAACGAAATGTGCTGGCTACCATCAAACCTGTAATGAAGCAGATGAATGGCAAGGACAGTTTATTTATTCGTGCGGATACATTGTTCTCAGCTCCGGTACCTAAAAAAGGAGATACAGTAAAGAAAGTTGTAACGGTACCTAAAAAAGTAAAGGGCAAAAAGAAAAAAGAAGTAGTGACTATCCCTGTTGAAGATACAACCAGCGCAGATTCGACTGGACCTCGTTATTTCATAGGTTATCATCATGTGCTGATTTTCTCCGACTCTATGCAGGGTAAATGTGATAGTATCAGCTATTCTGATGAAGACTCGATCATGCGCATGATGTACGATCCAATTTTGTGGTCGCGCAACAGCCAGATAACCGGGGATACTGTTTACGCATATCTCGATAGCAGTAAGATAAAAAAGGTGTATGTGCCTAATAATGCTTTGGTAGTATCACAATCGGGACCGCCTAAAGCAAAAATGTACGACCAGATACAGGGCAAAACACTGACTGCGCATTTCAAAGACAATGCTATAGACAATATGGTAGTAAGGCCAAATGCAGAGGCCATCTATTATGCTAAAGATGAGCAGGAGGCTTATATAGGTGTGAACGAAGCATCGAGTGACCGCATGCGTGTATTCTTTAAAGACGAGGAGCTGAACAAGATACTCTTTGAAAAAGACGTAAAGCAAAAAATGACACCGCTCAACAAAGCAGATATCCCGGGCATGAAACTGAGTCGGTTCAAATGGCTGGATGACAAAAGGCCTAAATCGTTAGAAGAATTATTCCGATAACCTAAAACTCTGTGTTATGAGTTGGATGCAATCCCCGCTGATATTCGAAGGGCAAAAAGTATTGCTCCTGCCTCTTGAGTGGAAGCATTTTGATGAATTGGCTGCCAATTCAAATGATGAGCTCATCTGGACAGGATATTTCTTCAATGGCTGCAATAAAGAAGAATTGAGAGCTTTCATAGCAGATGGTTTTGCAATGCAGGACAAGGGACTCCAATACCTGTTTGCTGTCATCGATAAGCTCTCCGGTAAAATAATTGGCAGTACCAGGTTTCTGAAAATAAGTGAAGAGCATAAAAACCTGGAGATCGGTTCTACCTGGTATCATCCTGGCTATTGGGGTAAGGGTTACAATGAAGAATGTAAGCTGCTCTTGCTGACCTATTGTTTTGAAACCTTGAAAACGGTGCGTGTGCAGATAGTAGCAAATGAGAAAAATACCCGTTCGAGAAATGCTATACTGAGAATAGGGGCACAATTTGAAGGTGTATTGAGGAATAAGGTCATCAGGAATGGTGTTGCAAGAAGCTCCGCATACCACAGTATTTTACCTGAGGAATGGGAGGTCGTAAGGGGCAACCTTGAAACGCTTATTAAAGAGCGCTTTGCCAAATTCGCTACTGTTTAGAAAGATATATTTGGCGGTTTTTAAAATCTTGCTATTTTTGCAATCGCAATGAGCATACAAAAGCTATATAAGAACAAGAAACGCATACCCTAGGGTAGGCCGAACTGTATTATATAGATAATCATAGTTTTCAAAGGCTTACCCTACGGTAAGCCTTTTGTATTGTATATTGTAGATAAAATTAATGATATGGAACCGTTGAGCCGGTTGGCAGATTCACTTGTTGGTTCAGAGATAGTTCGCCTGGGTAATGCAATCAGCGCCCGCATCAGGCAAGGGGAGAAGATTTATAATTTCACTATTGGTGATTTTGACCCTGCTATTTTCCCAATACCACAAGAGATGGAAAATGAGATAGTGGATGCTTACAGGCATAAATACACCAATTATCCTCCCGGTGATGGCCTGCCAGAACTGCGTAGTGCTGTGGCTCATTTCATTAAAGAATATGAAGGTATTGAGTATGCACTGGATGAAGTATTGATAGCAAGCGGTGGTCGTCCGCTGATATATTCACTGTTCCGTACCATAGTAGACCCCGGAGATAAAGTGATCTATGCCGTTCCTTCGTGGAATAATAATCATTACACACATCTCAATGGTGGCGAGCATTGCATGATACCAGCAACGCCCGAAAATAACTTCATGCCTAGGGCAGAGGATCTAGCGCCGCATATTAAAGGTGCAGCGTTGCTTTGCCTGTGTACACCGCAAAACCCTACAGGTACTGTGCTAGAGAAGGCAGAGTTGGAAAAGATCTGCGACATGGTGATAGCGGAGAATAAAAGCAGAAAGGAAGGAGAGAAGAAACTCTATGTGATGTTCGACCAGATGTATTTTATACTCACTTATGGAGATACGGTGCATTATAATCCTGTGTCTCTGAGGCCTGAGATGAAAGCCTATACTGTTTTTGTTGATGGCATATCCAAAGCATTTGCAGCTACAGGTGTGCGTGTGGGTTGGTCGCTTGGTCCTGCTAATATCATTGCTAAGATGAAAGCGCTGTTGAGCCATATAGGTGCATGGGCACCTATGGCAGAGCAAAAAGCAACCGCGAAATATTTGCAGCGCAAAGACCTGATGGATAGCTTTTTCGTCCAGTTCAAAACAGGAATTGAAGAAAGACTATGGCGCATCTACAATGGTATCATAGCGTTGAAGGAGAAAGGATTGCCTGTTGATGCGGTTACGCCACAAGCGGCAATATATCTTACAATAAAAATTGACCTTAAAGGTCATCGCACAGAAGAAGGGATGCTGGAAACACAGGCTGATGTAACTGAGTATTTACTGAACAAAGCGGGATTAGCCATTGTGCCTTTCTATGCTTTCGGTGCAGATAAGCAGTCGCCATGGTACAGGATGAGTGTGGGTACCTGTAAGGAAGAAGAGATAGAGCCTATGCTTAGCAAGCTGGAACAGGCGGTACAACAACTATTAGTACTTAACTAAACAACATACAACAACAGATTTTTTACTTTTTACCTTTTAATTAAACATGCAAGTCTACAAATTTGGTGGAGCATCCATAGCAACTCCCGAAAGGATGCAGGCCTTGAGGCCTATTATCGAAGAGGCAGCACAACCGGTGTTGCTCGTAGTATCGGCATTGGGAAAAACTACCAATGCATTGGAACTGATAGTATCGCTGGCATGTAAGGGTAAGAAGGAAGAAGCTCATGAACAATCACACGTACTGGAACATCAGCATCTCGACTATGCAAAGGCGCTGCTGAACGATAAATATTATGCAGAAGCAGAGAAAGCATTGCAGGTATTTTTTACCGAGTTGCAATGGGCTATAGACGATGCCTCTAACGAGAAATACGATTACTCTTATGACCAGATCGTATCTATGGGTGAATTGCTTTCTACGAGGATGTTTGCATTCTATTTGCAGCAGCAGGGTATGAGCATTGAATGGATTGACATCCGCGATATCATACGCACAGATGATACCTACCGTGATGCTAAGGTGTATTGGGATTATTCTGAAGAAAGGGCAAAAGCAAAAATTGCTCCTTTGATGAAGATCGGTAAGAATATCGTTACTCAAGGTTTTATTGGTGCTACTGCCGATAATGCTACTGTAACCTTAGGTCGTGAAGGCTCTGACTATACAGCAGCTATGATGGCGGCTATGCTGGATGCTGAGGCTGTGACCATATGGAAAGATGTTGAAGGCTTGCAGAATGCCGACCCGAAACTGTTCCCAAATACCGTAAAGGTAGAAGCTATCACTTATCACGAGGTAATTGAAATGGCTTTTTATGGTGCGCAGGTCATTCACCCTAAAACTATCAAGCCTTTACAGAACAAGAACATACCCCTCTATGTAAAATGCTTCCTGAATAAAGAAGCAAAGGGTACTGTGATACAGAACGAGGTGAATAGTATTTTCTATCCGCCACTGATAGTGCTGAAAACAAACCAGGTGCTGCTACAAGTAACTACTAAGGATTTCTCCTTCATTACAGAAGACAACCTCAGCGACCTATACAGCATTTTCCACCGCCTGAAGATCAAGATCAACCTGATACAGAATGCAGCTATCAGCTTTGTGGCTTGTATAGGCGTCGATAATAATGATGACAGGCACCAGGAGTTGATGCAGGTACTGAGTAAGGATTATAAAGTATTCCGCAATGATGATGTACAGCTGCTGACCATCAGGCACTATACACCGGAGATATTATTTGACTTGACGAAGAGTAGGTATATTTTACTGGAACAGAAAACGAGGCAGACAGTTCAGGTCATAATGAAATAAAACAAAAGGCGCTCATTAAGCGCCTTTTGTTTTTAAAGTATTTTCTTTCCCTTCATCGCATCCTTCAGCGCTGCATCCATCACTCTTTCCGCAAAAGGCCTTGAAACTTCATTGAGTTGTTCGGTTTCTTTCTGCACCAGGTCTTTATTTTTTTGAGCGATTGCATTGCGTAGTGCATCCATTTGGCGGTGCGTAGTTGCTATTTCGTCTTCGTTCAGCAGTTCACGATGTTTATTGATGAATTTCTCTGTAGTCTCCAGCATTTGTTCTGCTTCAGTAGTAGCTTCTACTAAAGCGCGGGTTTGCATATCTTCTTTGGCATGAGTTAAAGAGTCCAGCAGCATTTTTTCTACTTCTTCATCTGTCAGGCCGTATTGAGGTTTTACATCAATGCTTGTGGCTACGCCGCTGCGTAGTTCTGTAGCGCTTACTTTTAAGATGCCATCAGCATCTATCATGAAGGTCACTTCCACTTTAGGTAGTCCTGCCGGCATGCCCGGTATGCCGCTAAGGTTGAACTCAGCCAGCTTGCGATTATCCTGAACTAAATCACGCTCTCCCTGGAATACGGATATACGCATACTGCTTTGTCCGTCTTTCTGTGTGGTGTATTGACGGCCCGCCTTATTGGGTATTTTAGAATTGCGTGGTATCAATACGTCCATTAACCCGCCCATGGTTTCTATACCAAGGCTTAGCGGAGTAACATCCAGCAGTAGCATTTCTGTATTGTTACCGGCAAGTATATCTGCTTGTACAGCAGCGCCGAGTGCCACTACCTCATCAGGATTCAACTGGTCGTACACTGCTCTACCAAAAAACTCGCTTACGCTTTCTTTCACCAAAGGCACTCGTGTAGAACCACCCACCATCACCACAGCATCGATAGCTGTGGTTTGCAAGCCTGCATCTTTCATAGCATTCTTGCAACAAGTTATGGTGCGGTCAATAAGGGGTTGTATGAGTTGGTTGAATTGCTGTTTGGTAATGCTAACAGGGTTGCCGCTTACTGCACCATCATAGCTATTATTGCTGCTCAGGTGTTTTTTTCCTTCTTCAGCAGCTAGGCGTAATTGTTGCGACAGCGATTTATTATCTGCCAATTCCTCGTTACTAATTCCCAATTCCTTTTGCCAATGCTGTGCCAATACTCTGTCCAGGTCATCACCACCGAGGTAAGTGTCGCCATTAGTAGAGAGTACTTCAAAAATACCATTGGTTATTTTCAGAATGCTGATGTCGAATGTTCCACCACCAAGATCGTATACGGCAATGGTTTTTTCTTCATCAGGTTTTACACCTAATCCATATGCGAGGCTGGCAGCTGTAGGCTCGTTCACAATGCGAAGTACATCCAATCCTGCTAGCCTTCCTGCATCACGTGTGGCCTGTCTCTGTGCATCATTGAAATAGGCAGGGACGGTAATTACTGCTTTAGTGATGGACTGTTTCAATAAATGCTCGGCGCGGTGTTTCAGTTCTTTGAGTATATAAGAAGACAATTCAATGGGCGAATAAAATTTATCACCCACCTGTATCTTAACTAATGAGTCCGTATTGTCATCAATTATTTTGTAAGAAAAGAAATCAGACTGTTCACTTACATCTTTGTAAGACTTACCCATCAGTCTTTTCACCGAATAAATAGTGCGGTGCGGTTCTGCTACCAGTTTTTCCCTTGCCGGGTTGCCTACGGTCACATTTCCATGCTCATCAAAGTGCACTATTGATGGAACCAGGGTCAATCCGTCCGTCTCCCTTAATGCAATAGGTTGTTTCTCATCTGCCCTTACAATGGCGATGAGGCTGTTGGTCGTCCCCAGGTCTATCCCTACAATTATCTCTTTATCCTGCAGACTGCCTGTGGCTATATTAATGGCTATTTTGCCCATATTTTGAAATTGGAGCACAAAGGTAGCATATGACAGGGAGTATTGAATTTTCTTTAATGATAGACCGATAGGGCATTTTTAACGATTTCATTAGGCTTAAATCAATTATTTTGCCATGTAAATGGTGAAACTGCATCACAAAATATCCGGACTGGTTTTAATTGCCGTTTTAGGCTCATGTAATATCAACAAAAGGGAAGATGCGATAAAACTGAGTGCAGCCCTGATGGTAGCCAATGATTCGCTGTCCTTTTATGGCAGGGAGTGGAACGAAGAACTAAAAATTGCCGTGAATACGAAAAATTTTGTGGAACTACCCCGCAGCCGCAGACGGCTCGAGCTATATATCGATAGGAAAATAGATGAGCTCAAAGCTATGAATGATGTAGGTGGCTCTGAAAAGCTGAGGCAATCCGAGATCGATATTCTTTCTTTCGAAAAATCTGTAATACAAAGCAAGTTCGCGGTCTTTGAGCAGTTCAATGAGAGTACCCCAATGGACCAGCTCACAAAAGCATATGAAGCTTTATTGCAGATGAGGGATGAGGAGGTGAAAAAAATGTCAGCATTTGAAAAATTGCAGGATTCATATGCAGAAAAAAATGACTTTCCCAAGCCTGTCGGCGACTTCAAATAATATAGTTATTTAATGGGAATGGACTGAGGAGATTTATACCAACTTTCCCACATTCCATAGGGAAAACCAATATTTCCCATTGCTGAACGATTGGATTTTCTATTTTTGTTTTCCTCCTAAAAATTTGTGCTTTGCGATTAAAATCGTTGGAAATTAAGGGGTTCAAATCCTTTGCGGATAAAACCCATGTGTTGCTTGACCACCCCATTACAGGTATCGTAGGACCGAATGGCTGTGGCAAATCGAATATCGTTGATGCTATCCGTTGGGTGATAGGTGAACATAAGATACGCGCACTACGCTCCGATAACCTTGAAGATCTGATCTTCAATGGTTCGCGTACGCGTGCAGGCTCTGGTATGGCTGAAGTGTCGCTCACGTTTGAGAACACACGCAACCTGCTGCCTACTGAGTTTACTACTGTAACTATCTCCCGTAAGTTTTATAAGAACGGTGAAAGTGAATATCGCCTCAATGATGTTACCTGCCGTTTGAAAGATATTCATAACCTCTTCCTCGATACCGGTGTGAGCAATGACTCTTATGCCATCATTGAGTTGGGTATGGTGGATGATATCATCAAGGACAAAGACGGTTCGCGCCGCCGCATGCTGGAACAAGCTGCAGGTATCTCTATCTACAAAACACGTAAGAAAGAAGCCAAACTGAAGCTTGATGCAACGGAGCAAGACCTTGCACGTATTGAAGACCTGTTGTTCGAGATAGGAAATAACCTCCGGACACTGGAAAGCCAGGCTAAAAAAGCGGAGCGTTATTTCCAGATAAAAGGTGAGTATAAAGAAGTGAGCATTGAATTGGTGAAAGCATCGCTGGAGCATTTCAATGAACAATATAAAGAGCTGAATGAGCAGCACGACCGTGAAACCGACCGTCGTACGCAACTGGAAGCTATTGTAGCTACAGAAGAAGCGGTAGTTGAACAGGACAAAGTGAGGCTCATTGAGAAAGAGCAGGAATTGAATGGTTTGCAAAAACAATTCAATGAGCTCATCAACCGCATCCGTCAGCTGGAAGGCGATAAAAAGCTCGCTGCTCAGAGGTTGGAACACCTGAAAGAGCGTGAAAAAAGCCTTTCTGAATTCCTGGCTGGTGCAGGGCAGCAAATGCAAAGCCTAGAAGAGTCGATAGCCTTTGCAGAAAAGCAAATAACCGATGAAACAGCAGTACTTGAAAAACTGCGTGGTGAATTGGAATCATTCCGTGTAGCTGTTGATGAAAAGCGTGAAGCTTTTGACGCGAAAAAGAGAATAGTAGAACAATTGCGTTTCGACTATCAGCAAAAGCAACGCAGCCAGTTCGATGCCGAAAAGAAAGTAGCGGTCGCAGATACTTCTGTGATGAATTTGCAACGCAGCATCCAGCAAGTACAGGACGAGAAAACACAACGCAGCAACCAGATAGCACAACTGACCACTGAGAAAGGTGATACTGAAGGCAACCTGGGCCAAAAGAATGACGAGTTACAACAATTGGTAGAGCGTCATGAAGAAGTAAAAGGGAAAATACTCCAAAGCCAGGAGCAGGTAGAAACACTGCGTGCGCAATTGGTAGACGAGAACCGTAAACTGGATTCACGCCGCAATGAGCACGATCTTTTGAAATCGCTGGTGGAAAGTCTTGAAGGTTATCCGGATAGTATCAAATTCCTGAAGAAGAATAAGGAGTGGAATAGCGAAGCGCCATTATTGTCTGATGTATTCGTGGTAAAAAATGAATACCGTACTGCACTGGAGAATTTATTAGATAACTACCTGAACTATTATATCGTAGAGAACATAGGTGAAGCTGCACAGGCTGTACACCTGCTGGAATCTAACAAAAAGGGTAAAGCCAATTTCTTTATCCTCGATAAGTTCAGCGAATATAAAAATGCCGACCACAACGCGCCTGAAGGTATGGTGCCCGCACTGAGCGTGGTGAATGTAGACGAGCAGTATATGCCGCTCGCACAACATCTCCTCGGTCATGTATACATAGCAGAGAATGAAGGTACTGTTACCGACCTTTCTATGCTCAATGGCAATGTGGTGGTAGAGAAGAGCGGTAAGATGGTGCGTGGCAAATACACCTTGGGTGGTGGTTCTATCGGTTTGTTCGAAGGCAATAAAATAGGTCGTGCGAAGAACCTTGAGCGTTTGGCTAAAGAAATTGCAGATCTGACCATCACTACCACAAAACTCAAAGAGGAAATATCAGCTACGCAAACCCTCATCACAGGTTTCAACCAGGAACTGAATGATAGGGCTATCGACCAGACCAAGCAAGAGATCAACCGCTTGCAAAACCACGTGGTGAATCTCGGTCACCGTATCGAAAACTTTGAGAACCTGAACCAAACCGGTGAGAACCGTTTGCAGGACCTGCAAGACCAGTTGTCCGAAACACAGGAAAGTATCGCAGATACCCGCCTGGAGCTGGAGGCTATTACTGCTGAATTGCAGGCACTGAATCAAAACATACAGCAGGCAGAAGAAGAATTCAAAGCTGTAGAGCAGGAATTCAACAATGCCACCCAACAATACAACAACCACAACCTGCAACTGGCACGCCAGCAGAGCAAGCTTGAAGGTTTGAAAACGGAGCTCAGCTTCCGCAGCAACCAGCTTAATGACCTGAAACGCCAGGTGGCTACCAACAACGAGCAACTGGAACAAACAGCAGCTCAATTGGCAGAAACTGAAGTGCAATTACACGCAGGTGATAATGAGCTGTACGAATTGCTGACGCGTAAGGAAACAGAGGAAAAAGATCTGAACGAAAAAGACCGCCTGTACTACGAAATGCGTAATGCCATTTCTGCACACGAAGGTCAACTGAACCAGAAACGCCGTGAGAAAGAACATGCTGAGACCTTACTGAACAGCATCAAAGACCAGCTGAATGATATGAAGCTGAAGCTGGCTGGTATGAAAGAGCGCCTGAGTGTAGAATTCAGGGTGAACCTTGATGAGATACTTGATCAGCCGCGAGTGGGTACTGTTTCTATAGATGAACTTACGGCTGATGCAGAGAAGATGAAGAAACGCCTTGAGAATATGGGCGAGGTGAATCCTACAGCTATCGAAGCCTACACTGAAATGAAGGCCCGTCACGATTTTATCGTAGAGCAAAAGACCGACCTTGTGAATGCGAAAGAATCACTGTTGGCTACTATCGAAGAAGTGGAATTGACAGCGAATGCTAAATTCCGTGAGACCTTTGACAAGGTGCGCGAGAATTTTGTGAAAGTGTTCAAGGCACTATTTACCGAAGAAGATAAATGCGACCTGTCGCTCACAGATCCTGATAATATTGCGGAAAGCGGCATAGAGATATATGCGCAGCCAAAAGGTAAGAAGCCAAGTACGCTTACACAACTTTCGGGTGGTGAGAAGACGCTGACCTCTACAGCCTTCCTGTTTGCTATCTATCTTATCAAACCGGCACCGTTCTGTATCCTCGATGAAGTGGATGCGCCATTGGATGACGCGAACGTGGGCAAGTTCACCAATATGATACGCCAGTTCTCTGATAACTCGCAGTTCATCATCGTTACGCACAATAAGCAAACGATGGCTGCTGTGGATGTTATTTATGGTGTAACCATGCAGGAGCCCGGCGTAAGTAAACTGGTACCTGTTGACTTCCGAAGCCTGAATTAATTTTAAGAACATACACTATATCAACGGTCCCGCATTGCGGGACTGTTTTGTTTTTATAACACATTGTCATCCTGAGGAACGAAGGATCTTTAAAGCTGAGACAACTACCTTTTTGTCAAATAGTAATTTTTCGTTACATTTAGTTAGCAAAACCTAGGCCTATGAGATTCTTGTTTACACTTCTTTTTTCGGTGTCCTTTTTCCCCGCAATAGCACAGATTGATTGGGATGAGTATTTTGAATCACCATATGACAATCACAGAAATATTTTCGTGATTGATACGCAGACATATCACAATAATATTTGGCAAATAGGTAAGCCACATAAGTCTGGTTTTGATTCTGCATATTCTTATCCAAACGCAATAGTTACTGATAGTATTCACCCTTATCCGGTAAATGATACTTCGGTATTTATTGTAAAGTATCAAAAATGGAAACTGCCGCCGTATACAGTACTCCGACTTCATTTCAGATATAAACTGGACATCGATTCAGGGGAAATTGCCAAAGTCGAAGTATCTGGAGATAGCGGATTGCATTGGGTCAATGTAATTAAAGATGATACAGCTTATGATTTCACATGGCAATTCGGAAAGCCAAGATTAGATACATCAACTGGTGGATGGAAATCTTTTGATTTGGTAATGGATAAATGGCCAACCAAATATCCTGGTTCTGGGAAAACATTTCCTTCGTATTGTGGTGCTGATACATTTATATACCGTTTCACATTTATTTCTGATGGCAATCAAACCAATAAAAATGGATGGATGATGGATAATTTTTGGTTCGAAGACTGGACAGAGGGCATCGAAAAAATCAAAAATAATAATCTTATCAGTATCTATCCCAATCCATCCAATGGCAATATCTATCTAAAACAAAACTCATCTAACTATACAAAATCTGAAATAAGCATTACTAATTTGCAAGGAGTCGAGGTTTATAAAACTGATAAACTACCTTCAAATGGTTATTTACATCTTTCGTTGCCGGATGGGGTGTATATGCTGAAGTATTTGTTGGGTGATGAATATGCTATAAAAAGAATCGTAATTAGAAATTAAGCCTATGAGATCTCTATTTACTCTTTTGTTTTCCCTGCTGGTTTTAAATGTGAGTGCGCAATATCCAGGCTGGTATTTGAATTTTGATGGTACTACTACCACTTACCAACCACAGATTTTTAAAGATACCCAGACCTATCACAACAATATTTGGCAGATTGGAAAACCTCATAAAGCAGTATTCGATTCTGCCAAAACCTATCCAAATGCAATAGTAACGGATACTTCAAATGTGTACCCCATTAACGATACTTCGGTATTGATCATGAAAAATATTTTTTATGTTCCTAATGGTCCAGGCGGGATACATTGGTATGCGAGTGCCCAGTATAGTTTCGCATACAAACTTAATATTGATTCAGGAGAAATCGCGAAAGTTGAGCTTTCTTCAGACAGCACTAATTGGATAGACTGTCTTGACACAACTCATGGAATTAAATGGATAACCAAACCGGATTTTTCAAGAACTACAAATGGATGGAAGCCGTTTGATATGAACTTAGTTGACTGGTTTTACTATCCGTTAGTAAATGACACGATCTATTTATATACAAGATTCACTTTTATTTCGGATGGCAATCAAACTAATAAAGATGGATGGATGATGGATAATTTTTCTTACCAATATTGGACAGAAAGCATAGAGAAGATTCAAAACAACAATCTCATCAATATCTATCCCAATCCATCTAACGGTAATATCTATCTCAAGCAAAATTCATCTAACTATATAAAGCCCACAATAAACATTGCCAATCTACAAGGCATAGAAGTATATAAAACTGATAAGCTGCCTGCTAGCGGTTATTTGCATTTGTCTTTGCCGGATGGAGTTTACATGCTTAGGTACATGGTGGGTGATGAATATGCGGTTAAGCGGCTTATCATTAAGAACTAGTCGTTTTGTTTTCCTTAACACCCACGTTAAAATTCAGCCAAAGCCCACAGTTGCACTAACACCATAAGGGTGGTTCATGTCTATCTTTAGTTTGCGCCTTTGGTTTGTGTAATTGCTCATTTCTATAATCATCCCTTTATGCACAAAATTTATGCTCTTGTTTTTGCGCTGCTTAGCCAATCTATTGTTCGTGCGCAGAGTTACCATTTAGAAGGAACTGTAACAAATGCTGAGCGGCCAATTGCGACAGCTACTGTTTCCTTATTAAAAGCAGATTCCACTTTTCTCCGCTCTGAATTGACAGATGATAAAGGCAGCTATAAGTTTGATAAACTGGCAGCAGGTAATTATATAGTTGCTGTATTGGCTGTGGGATATACAAAACAAAGCCTTCCTGTTGCTTTGACCAAGAATACAGAGCTGACTGCAATTGCACTACAGCCTGTTAGCAAAGAACTGAAGGAAGTAACAGTAAGCGGAAAGAAGCCCTATATAGAACATGAATTAGGCAAGACCATTGTCAATGTAGACCAAGCCAAAACAGGAGCAGGAACGAATGTGCTCGAATTATTGCGCAAAACACCAGGACTTGTAGTAACAGGCAATGGTAATATTCAAATGAACGGAGCTGGTGTAACGGTGATGATCAATGATAAACCTACCTATCTTACAGGCGATCAATTGACCGACTACCTGAAAAGTCTGCCCGCAGAGCAGGTAGCACAGCTCGAACTTATTGCACAACCCTCTGCTAAATATGATGCTGAAGGTGATGGCATACTGAATATCAAAATGAGGAAGAGCAAAAAAGCAGGTATCAATGGTAATATCACAGGCTCTTACATGCAAGGTGTATATCCCGGTACTATGAACACCGCCAATCTCAATTATAGAAAAGATAAGCTGAATCTCTATACCAATGCTTCCTACAGCAATACTATGGGTTTCCTCAACCAGCAAACCACGAGGAAGGTAAGAGATCTACAGACAGGCAATGAATTGCTCGAAGAACAGCAGAGTAGTTTCCTGCTTGAGAATTTTAAAGATTATAGTATGAAAATTGGCGCAGACTATGATCTCACTGATAAAACAACTATAGGCGCTAGCGTCAACGGCATCTATCATCCCAATCATGAACACGATGTTACCAATACAGGGCTGACCAATAAAACAACTAATACTTATACCTATAACAAGGCGGAGATCAACCATGGTTTTCATCGCGATTTCATCACCTCAAATGCTTACCTCGACTATAAGCCTAAAAAAGATCATGAACTGGATATCAATTTCGACCATCTTTTTCGTAACTACAGACAGTATGGGTATTTTATGAGCAGTGCTTATGACCAGAATATGCAACCAATACCCGGCGGACAAAATTTTGATCAGAACACTAGTTCGGATATCAGGGTATATGTGTTGAACGCTGATTACTCAGCGCCATTGAAGCATGATGTGAAACTGGAGACAGGAGTTAAAACCAATTATTCTTATACAGATAATGGAACTGTTTATCAGAACGTAAACAATGGATCATTGCAATACGATAGTACAAGGAGCAATGAGCTCATCTATACAGAGAATATTAACGCTGCCTACGTCAACTTAAATAAGAGTTTTGGTACGAAATGGCAGGCACAGGCTGGATTGAGGGTAGAGAATACAAATGCTAAGGGCAAACAAGTGGTGGGTGATAAAGAATTTACGATAGAGAACACTAAGTTTTTCCCAACTGCTTTTGTTGGGTATAAGCCCAATGAGAAAAATAGTTTTGAAATGAACTATGGTATCAGGCTCAATCGCCCGGGCTATATAGAGTTGAATCCATTCATCAATTACCTATCGCAGTATAGTTACTCGGTAGGTAACCCTGAGCTTGTACCGGAGATGAGGCAGTTTGTTGAATTGAAGCATAACTATAATGGAATGCTTGTTTCTTCGGTAGGCGTTCGCAAAGTTACTAAGGATATCAATCCTGTATTGATCTACGACCCGGCAACAAAAGCTACATTCAGTACCACAAAAAACAATGCTACCAAACAGGTATTGCATATCTCTGAAACCATGAACAAACAATTGTTCGACTGGTGGTTGTTGGCCAGTTCTGCTGATCTGTACCTGAACAGGTATTTGCTGGAAGATAGCCCGGATATCAGGGAGACAGCAGGCTATGATATTTCTGTAAGCAACCAGTTCACTTTCGGTCATGGTTGGAGTGCAGATACTTCGCTGATGTATTCAAGCGGTATGTATCAAAGTCCTATAGAGCGCAACCTTTCTTCTTACTGGCTAAGTTTTAATGTCTCGAAGAAAATATTGAAAGATACAGCGACGATAAAACTGTCGGCAGAAGATCCGTTTAATGGTTATGCCTATAGACCAGAGAAAGAGTGGGCGGGCATCACTACCAAATCAGACATGAGGTATGCATCGCGACAATTCCATATTGGCTTCAGTTACAATTTCGGTAAGAAGTTTGAAGATAAATCGCATAATAATGATGTAGAGGAAGCTAAGAGAATGTAATTACCTTTGTGGCTTAACAGATTCTTTTGGATAGTATAGAATTATCGCTGGTTGTCCTGGCGCAAAAAGCAGTAGAGAAGGAAGAAGAGAACGACCATTTTCTGCGTTCATTAAAGCAGCATGATGGTGAATGGCTGGATGGTGTTGTTCATGAAATCAATAAAGAGGTGAGCGGTGCAATCAACTGTACCGACTGCGGTAATTGTTGCAGCAAGTTGGTAGTGAATATTACACAGGAGGAGATCAAAGGACTTGCTATATATCTCAGCAAACCGGAAGCAGAAGTAAGAGAAAAATACATTGAGGAAAGCCTGGCAGGTAATTGCTTTATCAATGCTGTACCTTGTCATTTTTTCGCAGATAAGAAATGTACTATTTACGAAGGGCGCTTCACAGAATGCAGGGATTTCCCGCATTTGCATAAACCGGGTTTCAGGGAACGTTTTTTAGGAACCTTACTGCATTATGGTAGTTGCCCTATCATCTACAATGTAGTGGAACGACTGAAACGTAAACTGGAATTTGTTGCTGACTAAGCTTTGCGGCTTTGTTGCACAGGTATCAACACAGGTTGCATATAATGGTAGGGCAGCAGTTGCTCACCAATAAGACGGAAGCGCGGCATAGCGCGATTATGACTTACTGCTGGTACAGCTTTGTGTAATGCTTCAGCTAATTTGTTGAAAAAAGAACGGCTAAAAGACCTCATAAAATACATACGCCACATATCCACGGCCGGATTTACTAATTATTAATTCTGTTGTTAGGAGTAAGACAAATATCAGTTGTTTTTTCTAAATGCAGCGTTAAAGCCCTTGTTTTTTAAGTCTTTATGGAAGATTTTATTTTGTATAATATCAATCCAATGATAATGATACCCAAGGCAAACCCGATGAATTTAGTCTCGCTGCTTAGGAGAATGAAAAACCAGATGCAGATACTGATGATGGCTGGAATGGGGAACAAAGGCATTTTATAGGGCATAGGTTCATCTCTTTTCTTGATATGCCATGCTATGATGCCGATAGCTTGCGAAACGAACTGGATCAATATCCTCATCGTGATAATGGCTGTGATCACCTCCTTCATTTTGAAGAGCAGGCTGAATACAAAAGCTATGGCACCGAGTGTAAGCAAGGAAACGTGAGGAAAATGATATTTAGGATGGACTTTGGCAAATACAGGGAAAAAGTCTCCGTTTTTAGCTGCTGCGTAAGGTATGCGCGAGTAGCCCAGTATTACGGAGAACAGCGAAGCAAGTGCAATGCACAGCACCAGCAGCGTAGCAACCTGCGCTACCGTATGGTTATAGATATGCTCGAAATAGGTGCTGACTACAAAATCGGAGGCTGCAATATCTTTCCATGGAAGCACGCCCAGCAATATGGTTTGCATGCCTAGGTAGAGTAGGGCAATACCGGTAATTGAAATGAAAATGCTGCGTGGGATATTCTTTTCAGGCTGCTTTATCTCTGCACCAAGGTGGCAAACATTATAATAACCCAGGTAGGAATAAACAGCTTTTAAAGATGCTTGTCCTAAAGCCACAAAAAACAAACTGTTGAGTCCGCTTGAATTGAAATTAAAATCAAAAGCCTGTGCCGCATTAAAGTGACCAAAACCCGAAAATATGATCCAGAGTATGGTGCCACCTGTTATGATCCATAGCACCACAGATATTTTGCCTATGCTTTTTATATTTCGGTAAAGCAATGCAACTAATAATATCACTAAGCCTCCGCTCACTGCTTTCCTTCCAATTTCACTTAACGGAACTAAATAGGAAAAATATTGAGCAAAGCCTATGGCACCACTGGCTACCACTAAAGGAGCTTGTATCACTGTTTGCCAGATGAATAGAAAAGCCATGAGCTTGCCATTCTTCCCAAACAGTTTTTGAAGGAACACATAGCTGCCACCTGCTTCGGGCCATTTAGCGCCTAGCTCGCTCCACACCATGCCATCCATATAAGCCAGCAAAGCACCCAACAGCCATGCAATGAGACACATAGGTCCCTGCATAGCTCCTACTATAAAGGGTATGGTAACAAAAGGCCCAATGCCCACCATATCTATCATATTGATAGCGGTGGCCTGTGTGAGTGATAATGCCCTGTCTAGTTTATGCGTTTCCTGCGACATTGAGTTATAAAGATAATATCGCTTTCTTCCTGATTTATGGAAATATCTGATAGGCTTATTTAGATAAACTTATTGTCCTTAGCGGTCTTGATAGCATCTGCTTTTGAATGCACATCTAACTTGTGGTAGATATTCTTGATATGCGATTTCACTGTTTCCAGGTCAATGAACAATTCTTCGGCAATACGTTTACGGCTTTTGCCGGTCGCTATCTGTTCCAGTATTTCAGTTTCGCGCCTTGTGAGTGGTGAAGCTTCATTGCGCTGGAAAGAGCGTATTACCATGCGGGCTATGTGGGCGCTCATGGGTCCGCCGCCTTCCATTACTTCGTGTATGGCACTGATTATTTTTTCGGGAGGAGTGTTTTTTGTGAGATAGCCTGATGCACCATTCCCCAGCGCGCGGAATATGAGCATATCTTGTTCGTATACAGTTAGGATGAGTATATAAGCTTCAGGAACCAGTTTTTTGAGTTTAGGTATTGCGTCTATGCCATTTATTCCCGGAAGTTCCACATCCAGCAATATCACATCAGGGTTGTCATTCGCGATCTTCTTTGCCGCTTCTTCAAAAGAAGGGTAACTGCCTGCGATCTTATAACCCGGAGTATTGCCTATCAAATAAGCGTATCCATTGCGAATGGTGGCATCGTCTTCAATAATTCCTACAGTTATATCCAGGTCGCGACTCATGGCTCAAATTTCTATAAAGTTCCTATTAAATAACCAGTTACGTATCACCCTAATGAAGTTAAATTTAGGCGTTGCGCTCCGGCAGGCGGAAGGTAAGACTGATACTGGTTCCCTTGTCAGGCCATGTGTCAATATATAAACGTCCGTTAATGCGTTTGGCGCGCACATTCATATTATCGATGCCATGCCCTTTCTGCACTGCTTCTAAATCAAAGCCTTTGCCATTATCTACCAGCACTACCTGGAAGGCGTCATAGTCTTTGATGTGAGCCTCTAATTTCACTTTGGTAGCTCCTGAATACTTCAGGCTATTATTCAATGCCTCTTTGAATATCATGATGAGGTTACGGCTCATGTCCATAGGCAGTTTATATCTTTTCCATTTCTCATCAGCGCCAATGAATACAAAGTCAATATCTGTATCCTGGAATAATTCACCGCCGAAATCACGAAGACGGTGAATGATCTCATACAAAGTATCATTCGATGGTTTTAAGGACCAAAGTATATCGCGCGTGCCACCATATAATTGCGCCGTATTTTCTTGTATCTGTTCTATAATGCGTTTAGGGTCGGGCTCTATGGGACCAAGCTTTTTCTGCAATACGTTTGTAAGCACATTAATGCGTGTAAGCCTGTTACCTACTTCATCATGAAAATCCTCTGCAGTACGCATGCGTACTTTTGCCTGTTCTTCGCGACGCAATCTTTCTGTTAAAGCAAGCCTTCTTTGTTTTGATTTGTTGACCAGGTATTGCAGCGATATACCCAGAAGTATGCATGCGCCTATAATGACGAATTTAAACCATGCTGTTTTTTGAAATGGAGTAATGATCTCAAAAGGATAGTTGAGCTTGCGTATATCGCCATTATTATCGGTCACACATTCTACCTGTAACACATAATTGCCAGGAGGTAGTGCCGAGTAGGTAACAGTATTTACAGACGACCAGTTCGACCACTGTGCATCCAGCCCTTCGATGCGATAACGATAATTTAACTGTTCTGTACCACTTAATGAAACGGCCTGGAAGGTAAAACTGACATTGTTTTTGCGATAGGGCAGGTGTAGTTTATAAGGTACTTTGTTCCACGTGTCTGTACTGTCGAAATAGGAAGAGTCAGTTATTGTTTCTCCAAATATTTTTACTGATTGCAGCGCTATACTGATGGGTTGCGATTTGGTGAGCTTGGATTCAGGGAAATAATGCAAAGCACCATTTGTAGTGCCGAACCAAATACTGCCATCGTGCATTTTGTATACTGCATTGTGGTTGCTTTCCATACCATAGATACCCTGTCCCTTTCCGTAAAAAGTGATGACAGGCGTATTATCCCTCATTGTTATTTTATGAATGCCATAACCTGTTCCCGCCCATATATTCCCATCATTATCCGTTGTCATGTTATAAATGAAATCAGAATAAAGCCCGTTGCTCTTATTGATGATTAGGCTCTTTTTTGTTCTCAGGTTGTAACGAATGATGCCATTATCACTGGTGCCTATCCATAGTTCGTTTCCTTTTTTAGTAAAACATTGAACAGAAACGCTATCGGGCGATGAGTTTGTTTTAAATGCAGCAACATTTCCTGAAATGCTGAGTTTAATGCCATCATTGGTAGCAATGAGCATACTGTCTTGGCCTACCTGGATAAAATCCTGCACCTGGGTATTAGGTATTTCCAGCTTTCGGAAAATATCGTGGTCATAGATCATAGCACCATTAGAGAAACCTATCCACAAACGGTCTGAATCATCTTTGTACAAGCAAGAAACAAAATTAGATGCGATGGCCGGAAAGTAATAAGATTTGAAATTCATTCCGTCATATCGCCATAATCCTGAGCCACGGGTGCCTATCCATAATTCCTGTTTACGAACGCGCATGGCAATGATAGCGGGCTTTTGAGGCATGGGTACGGCTGTTACTTCTCCGTTGTAGTAACTGTATAATCCCGCATCATAAGTGCCGAGATATAAATGACCATACATGGACGCAATGCCCATCACCTGCGCGCTGGGTAGTCCCATGCTTTCGTCCAGCACAGTAAATTGAGTGCCGGAATAGCGAAAAAGCCCTCGTCCATCTGTAGCAAACCACACATTGCCTTCAGCATCGGCCAGCACTTTATTGATAGTGTTATCTGTAAGTCCGTTGTGCTTATTGTAAACGGTCAATTGATTTTCGGATACGCGCATGGCGCCGTTATTGGTAGCCAGCCAAATACTATGGCTTTTATCTTCAACAATAGATAAAACAGAAACAGAGGTATTGAATGGTTCGCCGCCAATGTTCGCAAGTTTTATCCCTTCATTGCCCAGTTGGTATAACCCTCTGTTAGTGCCCAGCCATATTTGTTGTTTGCTGTCTTTAAATATCACGAGTATGGTATATGGGGTAAGCGTATCTGCTTTATTGACATACAGGCTATCCCATTTTTTTTCGTGGTAATGATAAAGAACACCTCCTGTTCTTGCTACCCAAACATCTTTTTTGTCGGGGAGGATAGCAGTGACATTCGCTGTCTTGTTGGGTATTTCAAGCTGACTGGTTTTGTCATCGGCTATGCTAAATAACTTGCCTGCTGCCCTGCACCACACTGTGTTGTTTTCGGTTGTTTGTATATCAAATACAGGACTTGTATTCGAACCGGGTGTTTGAAATGCGAAATGTTTGAATTCCTTGCCGTTGTATCTTGATGCTCCTTTACTATTACCTATCCATATATTGCCATTCCTGTCTGTAGTTAAGGCATTGATGTTATTATCGGTCATGCCATCGCGAATGGTGTAGTTGGCAAAGTTCTTTCCATCATAGCGCGACAGACCACCAAGAGTGCCTATCCATAGATAGCCAAACCTGTCTTGTATGATAGCGGTAACCTGCGATTGAATAAGGCCATTCTCTACATTGAGATTGAAAAAAGGGTTGCGCTGTGCATAGCCTGTTGTAACTGTGACAATTGCACATAGTAGAAAATAGATGCAGTATTGTATTCGACGTTTTACTCTGGTCATGTCTTACTGTGAAATTAAGCGTTTGTCGTCTTCTTTCCTATTTACAACCATTAAGCATTGAATTTCATGACAGATAAATCCCCCTATATGGGTGGTGTGAAAGAAATGCAAATCACCCGACGAGGGTTAAGGGTTGTGATATCTATCAAATTACATTTGGAATATCAAACGGCTCCTATGACTTACAGAATAATTTTGCTTCTTCTCACTATCCTCAATTGCTCCATTGCAAATGCCCGCCAGGGTAATATTACCGGTAAGGTTATCAATGCCGAAGGTAAGCCGGTAAGTACTGCGAATGTAGTATTGCTGCAAGAAGGTAATAAACTGGTAAGGGCCGATTTGACAGATGACAATGGTGTGTTCACTATCGATGCTATATCTGACGGTGCCTATACTTTGAAAATAACCTTGAGCGGCTATGAAACTTACAGCGATGAAAAATTAAGTGTTTCAGGCAGTAATGTACAGTTGGGCGAGATAAAGCTTGTGAACAAAACAACTATCCTTAAAGAAGTATCTGTACGCGCACAGAAACCTTTTATAGAAGTGCAGGCTGATAAATTGGTGGTCAATGTAGAGAACAGCATCGTGAGCGCAGGCTCATCTGCATTGGAGATATTGGCTCGTTCGCCGGGCGTGAAGGTGGACCAGAATGATAATATCAGCCTGAAAGGCAAACAAGGGGTAAATGTGATGATTGATGGTAAACGAACTGTGGTATCGGGCGATGAGCTGGCGAATATGCTGAAAAGCATGCCTGCAAATGCGATAGATAAAATAGAGATCATTAGTAATCCCGGCGCTAAGTATGATGCAGCAGGTACTGCAGGTGTAATCAATATCCGCACCAAGCGCGACCAGCGTATGGGTATGAATGGCAGTGTGAGCCTCTCATATTCGCAAGGAGTATATCCCAAAGCAAATCTCGGTACGAATCTCAACTATCGCACGAAGAAATTTAATGTCTATGCTAATATCAATTATTCGTACCGCCAATGGTTCAATCACCTGATGCTGAACAGGCGGTTTTATGATACAGGCGCGACGGAGAAAAAATTGTTTACCTACGACCAGGATAACTATGCGGTGTATAATTTCAAAAATCCTTCTGTGTCCGTGGGTACAGACTATAATTTGTCTGAGCGTACTACCATAGGGGTGTCTGTTACCGGTGCGGTTAATAATTTTGAACCTGAAGCGAACAATGCTTCGAAAGCGCTGGGTGCTAATGAAGAACTGTTATATGATTTCAATACAACAGGCAGGCATTTTAACAGGTACAGGAGTATAGCAACCAATGTGAACCTTCGTCATAATTTCGATACAGCGGGCCGGCAGCTGAGTGTGGATGCTGATTATGCAGCCTATGATAATAAAAGTAACCAGAATTTCGTAACCACCTATACAGCACCTGATGGCAGTATGTATTTACCCGACTATTACCTGAAAAGTTACCTTAATGGTGTGACGCAGATACGCTCTCTTAAAGCGGATTACACACATCCGCTCAAAGACAAAACCAAGATAGAAACCGGTTTTAAAACCAGCTTTGTAACCGCCGATTCTGATCCTTCATTCTATGAACTGGTGAGTGGTGTGTACCAGCTGGATGCCAAAAGAAGCAATCATTTCATCTACAACGAGAATATCAATGCCGTTTATGGCAATGCCAACAAAGAATGGGAAAAATGGAGCGCACAGTTGGGACTGCGTGTCGAGAATACACAAGTTGAAGCCAACCAGGTAACATTAAAAACTATTTACCGAAAAGATTATACGCAATTGTTTCCAAGCTTTGCGGTGCAAAGGCATTTGGATGCTAAAAATGACCTGGGCATCACTTTGAGCAGGCGCATAGAAAGGCCGAACTACCAGCAATTAAATCCTTTCAAATTTTTCATCGATAAAACCACCTATAAGGAAGGTTATCCTTATCTCAATCCTGCGTTGTCATATAATGCGGAGCTCTCGTATACTTTCAAACAGAAATTTGTAACAACATTCACCACTAGTATAACCAATGACGTGATCACTGAAGTGATCCAACCTAGCGATAACGAGGATTCCGTAACGGTGCAGACCGATAAGAACCTTACAAGGATGATGTTCTATGGGATGAGTGGTTCTTATCCATTCCAGATAACCAGGTGGTGGACCAGCGTGCTCAATTATAATGTTTTCTACGCGCGATACGAAGGTTTTATCGCCAATACAAACCTGAACAACGGCAAGATAACGGGTGATGTAACTACTACGAATAGTTTTCTTTTGCCTAAAGAGTTCTCAGCAGAATTAAGTTTTCGCTATGAAGCAAGACAATTGTATGCCTATATGGATGTGAATCCCGTTTGGATGCTGAATGCCGGCATACAGAAGAATTTATTGGCTAAACGTGCAACACTGAGGTTGAATGTACAGGACATATTCTGGCATGGGTATCCAAGTGCTACGTCGATATATAAAGGCTACCAGGAAGATTTTGTGGCTCAGCGTGATACAAGGCAGGTAACGGTATCATTTGTATATCGTTTCGGCAAAAGAACGGTCGCACCCATCCGCAGGCGCAGTGGCGGTGCAGAAGAAGAAAAACAACGCGCAGCTAATAACGCATAAACTTTCCTGCCTATAAACCACCAAATGAGAAGCTGAGTCAGCAGCTTGAGTAAAACAAAGCCCCCGTAATTACAAATAGGCGGGGGCTTTGTTTATTTGAAAGTTTCAGCTTTAAGGTCCATCCATTTCAGGGCGTTCTCAAAAAGCAATTTATCTTTTAGTTCTTTCGAAAAACCACTCATGCTTTCAATAAGCTGACCAGGATGATGCTCGCCCAACGGGAAAGGATAATCACTGCCCATACAAATTTTTTCCGAGCCCATTACATCTACAACATATTCCAGTGTTTTGGGGTCGTGTACCAAAGCATCTATCCAGAATTTGCCGAGGTATTCGCGTGGGTTGTTTTTATTGTCAATAGCACAAAGATCAGGACGTACATTAAAGCCATGTTCTATCCGGCCAATCGTGAAAGGAAATGAACCACCACCATGTGCAAAAGCAACTCTGAGTTTTGGGTGTTTTTCAAAAACGCCTCCAAATATCATAGAACTGATAGCGCGTGCTGTTTCAGCAGGCATGCCTACCAGCCATGGCAGCCAGTATTTCTGCATTTCATTTTCGCCCATCATTTCCCATGGGTGAACGAAGATGCAGCAGCCTAATTCTTCAGCAGCTTGCCAGAAAGGAGCAAAATATGGATCGCTCAGATTTTTAGTATTGATGTTAGAGCCAATTTCAAGCCCCGGCATTTTCAATTCTTTTACACAACGCTCCATCTCTTTTATGGCAAGGTCTATATCCTGTAAAGGAACTGTGCCTATACCTACAAAACGCTTAGGATGCAAAGCAACACACTGTGCAATGTGGTCGTTGAAGAAACGCGCTGTCTCCATACCATGCTCTGGCTTTGCCCAGTAGTTGAACAATACCGGAATGGTTGATAGCACCTGTACACCAACTTCGGTCATATCCATTTCCTTAGTGCGTAGCGCAGGGTCCCAGCAATTTTGTTCTACTTCACGAAAAACCTTGTCACCTTTTATCATGCGCGCACAGCAGGGCTTGTGATGTTCGAGATGAATGAACTCGCCATAACCAAACTTTTGAAACCAGTTTGGTATATGCTCGGGCATGATGTGTGTATGGATGTCTATCTTCAAATTCAAAAGTTAAAAGTCAAAAGTAAGCTACTTTATTTTCTTATATAGTAGATATGTCTCCCAAATGCTGTCCCATTCTTCTGCCACATGTCCATCGAATGGACCAAATTTGGACTTAAATTCGTTTAATCTTTTTTCGGCTTGGGTATTGCCAGACACATATGACCAAAACAGCATATCCGCGACCTCTATAATTTTTTCATAGTCCTTTTTGTTTAAGGTCGCATGCAGTTTAAATACTTCTTGTATTTGGGAGTTGGAATAATGTTGCAATGTCGTATTAAATACCTTCTTCTTTTTAAGCGTATTATTTACAAAGAAAAATTTATTAAGAAATACTGGTGCAAAATAATAATCGAAATTGTGTCCAATAGGCAGATTAATTAATTCTGCAATAAGCAATGTGTCATTTTGCTGTGATATATGGCTTGGTTGTAAAGCACCCCAAAAGCCTATTTGCTTTTTATTTTGACAATCAGTTAGCATAAATTCTGAAATTGTAGTATCATTTTTCTTTGTTATTTCTACCCAACCTTCAATTATAAGTTTTCTTTTCCTTAGTTGATAAATCTTTCTGATGTTACCATAATGAATACTATCATCCGAAAAAGTAGTATCAACGCCCGTGAAATTGATATATGAAGAACCACAGTCCTGAGCAAGCAGGTTCTGTGTAGTACAAATTATTAGTAATGTGCTAATAATTAGCCTCATGGATTATACCATTTCATAAATAATAGCAGCCCCTTGTCCCACGCCAATACACATTGTGGCAAGGCCATATTTACCGCCCCGACGTTTCAGTTCATGCAACAATGTAGCTGAGATACGAGCACCACTGCAACCTAATGGATGTCCGATAGCGATAGCACCACCGTTTACATTCACTTTGTCTTCAGACAGACCAAGCTCCTGCATGCAAGGGATGCCTTGTGCAGCAAAAGCTTCGTTCAGTTCTACGAGGTCAAGGTCTTTCGCTTCGAGGCCTGCACGTTTTAATGCTTTTTGTGTGGCAGGTATTGGGCCAATACCCATGATAGCAGGATCAACACCAGCAATAGCCATACTTTTTATTTTAGCTATTGGCTTGAGATTGTATTTTTTTACTGCCTCTTCAGAAGCGAGTAACAATGCAGCTGCACCATCATTGATACCACTTGAATTACCCGCAGTCACTGTGCCGCCTTTTTTGAAAGCAGGTTTTAGTTCTGCCAGTTTTTCTAAAGTAGATCTTCTTGGGTGCTCGTCTGTATCAAACACAGTTGTTTTGCCTTTGCCTAAGTCTATAGTAACAGGCACTATCTCATCTTTGAACTTGCCTGCTTCATGCGCTGCGAAATACCTATCCTGGCTGCGAAGCGCGAATTGGTCCTGAGCTTCACGGGTTACACCATATTTTTCTGCCACATTCTCGGCTGTTTCACCCATAGTATAGGGATGGTACAATTCACTCAGCTTTTTATTGATAAAGCGCCAGCCCATTGTTGTGTCGAATATTTCTGCGCTGCGTGAGTAAGCAGATTCTGCTTTGCCCATTACAAAAGGTGCGCGGCTCATGCTTTCTACACCACCCGCAATAAACAACTCACCATCGCCACACATGATGCCACGTGATGCATCCATAATGGCTTGCAGACCTGAGGCGCAAAGACGGTTAACAGTATTGCCACCAACAGTTGTCGGCAATCCTGCCAACAATGCAGCCATGCGTGCTACGTTACGGTTGTCTTCACCGGCTTGGTTAGCCGCGCCCGCTATTACATCTTCAATTGCGTTGATGTCAATATTAGGATTGCGTGCTATTAAAGCTTTGATGACGTGAGCAAGTAAGTCATCGGGGCGAACGGAAGCTAGTGTTCCGCCGTATTTCCCTATTGGGGTTCTTACTGCATCAATAATATAAACAGAGTTCATTTGATTATGCGATTGCGTTATTTAAGTCATTTATTATATCGTCGACGGTTTCGATTCCCACGCTCATGCGAATGAGACCATCAGTAATTCCGAATTCAATTCTTTTTTCTCTGGGCACACCTACGTGTGTTGTAGATGCCGGGTGAGATATCAATGTATCGCAAGTGCCGAGTGACACTGCACTGATACATACTTTAAGGTTATTGATGAATTTCACACCAGCATCAAAGCCGCCTTTCAATTCAAAGCTGAGCATGGCGCCCGGGTGTTTCATTTGCTTTTTAGCAGTAGCATGGTCGGGGTGTGAAGCGAGCCCTAAATAATTTACCCTTTCTACTTTAGGGTGTTTTTCAAGGAACTCAGCTACTTTTTGTGCATTGCTGCAATGGCGCTCCATACGCAGGGTAAAAGTGCGTAAACCATTATTTACTAAAAATGCTTCGAAGGCATTGCTATTACCACCCAGCAGACGATGGGTTTTGGTAACAACCGTATTCATCTTCTTTAAATCGCGACCGATAAGAATGCCTCCTACTGATGTACCATGCCCGTTCAGGAATTTAGTAGTAGAGTGCATCACAAAATCTACTCCATATTTAAATGGCTGTTGTAAATAAGGCGTAGCAAAAGTATTGTCAGCTGTAACGATGAGGTTGTATTTTTTCCCTAATACAGTCAGCGCTTCCATATCTACGCATTGCAGCGTAGGATTTGCGGGTGTTTCAATATGCATCATCTTGATGCTCTTGTCTGCTTTGATAGCTTCTTCTACTTTACTAAGATTGTGGAAGTCGACAATAACAGAACTGATACCGAGATTGGGTAATATCTTATCCAGCATCTCCTGCGTACCGCCGTATAGCGATTGATTCGCGATCACTTTATCACCACTTTTCAGGTTGGCCATGAACATGCAGGTAACTGCTGCCATGCCTGATGCGTGTAGAATGGCTTTAAGCTGCAAAGCATTGCCATTCTCATCTTTAAGACCATATGCTTCCAGCATAGCTATCTTATCTTCTACTTCGTTGATGGTTGGGTTGCCGAAGCGTCCGTAGATGTACCCTTCTTCTTCTCCTTTAAAAATGGCTATTGCCTGTTCTGCACTATCGAAAGTATAAGTACTTGAAGCATAAATGGGTGTGAGGTGCGATCGGTTGCTTTCGGCATGATGTCCACCGTGTATGCACACTGTTTCAATACCTAAAGAATTTGTATCCTTATTCATCGAAGGCTTTATTAATTTCGCAGGCAAAGTTACGAGATAGGATGAAGGAAACATTACTTCTGTTCGCAAACTACAATGCCTGGGCCAATAAGCTCATTATTGAACCCATGCTGAACCTGCAGGATGAAGATATAGATAAAGAAATAATAAGCAGTTTCCCCACTATAAGGAAGACTGTATACCATACATGGGCAGCCGAATTGATATGGCTGGAGCGTTTACTGCTTACCGAGCAGCCTGTTTGGATAGAAGATGTGTTCAAAGGTAGTTTTGCCGAAGCCTGTGCCGACTGGCAAAAAGCCTCAGCTGCGTTGGCAGCTTTTGTTGCCAGGCAATATGACGATAGGGCTCTTGATCACGTATTCCAGTATTACGACAGGGCAAAAAAATCTCATAAATCGCGCGTATGCGATGTGCTCATGCATGCGTTTAACCACTCCACTTCTCATCGTGGCCAGTTGATAACGATGTTGAGACAGGTGGGGGTAACCAAGATACCGCAAACAGACCTGATAGCATATGTAAGAAAAGCAGGTAATTAACCTGCTTTTCTATTTGTCTAACGCTCGTTTCGTTTAGGTTTTTTCTCTGCCTTATTCGCATTCACCACTTTTTTAGGATTGGTGGGGTTTTCATTGTCTTCTTTATCCATACGGCTGTCCATATCATCACGGATGTCAGGTTTGGGCATATTGACATGACCTTGCTTGCTTTGCCTGTTATTCTCATTTCTTGAACCTTTCATAATATTGTTTTACCTATAATTCTAAAAAACATACCATCAACCGTTTGAATTAGTTAAATAAAAAACGGCGGGTATCACC
>JADMIO010826368.1_pt1 | contig 58749 bp, 52 predicted proteins | sample 8958161 | NCBI WGS metagenome assembly JADMIO01 (sample SAMN16585339, study PRJNA669376) | soil metagenome | isolation source: Crop rotation soil | place: USA: Cullars Rotation, Alabama | collected 2011
GCCGCGACTTCAAGTCACGTGAATTCCAAGCTTCGGATCCCACTGTGCTGGAAAGGGGCCTCGGACCGCACGGCGACGGGCGCATGGAGAGTGTGGGCGACGTGATCCGGCACATCTTCTCCGCTGAGAAGCGGTACGTCGAAAGGCTCTACGGCCAAGCGTTGACCGACGCCACGTCGATTCCCAGTAACGACGTGGAGGCGCTCTTCCGATTCAGCCAGCAAAGCCGGGAGGACCTGAAACAGTTGGTCGCGAAATTCCCTGCCCAGGACTGGGACATCCCGCGAGAGTTCACGATCCTGAACTTTACAATCCGGGCTACACCGAAGAAGATTGTGTTTCACATTCTGATGCACGAGATCCGCCACTGGGCCCAGCTTGCCACGCTGTTCCGTATCAATGGGTTCAGGGTCGAATTCCACGATTTCCTGGCCAGCCCTGTCTTCGACAGCGACGCCCGCAGCAGCCATTAAAGCCAAGTATGGAGTAAGTCGATAGATAGGGTGGTGGTATCTTCAGCGAAGTCCTGGCCCAGAGTGACCGGAGCCGTTTGCGGGGCTCTCTCCGTCTTGTTGGGCTTAACGGTTTTGACGGGTTGGGCAGCTCACGCGACCCTGCTCATTCAAGTCTGGCCGGATCTGGCTCCGGTGCAGCGAAATACCGCGGCGTGCTTCGTTCTGATCGGCGTTGCACTCCTGGGAATCGCAACCAACAGGCCGCGGCTCACCCTTGTGGGATCGATCGTCACGGCAGCCATGGCGGTTCTAACTCTCTTGGAATATCTGTCTGGGTTGAACTTCGGGATCGACCAGATCCTGGGCGCAGCGTATATCACAACGCATACGTCGGATCCCGGACGCATGTCGCCGATCACGGCGATGGGGTTCGTTGTGATGGCGGCAGGCTTCCTGTTAGTTCGAACCAACCTGATCCGGGACAAGTCCGCCGTGCTCGGCGTAACGGGGTTGCTGGTGGCAGCGGTCGGGGCAACCTGTTTCATCGGGGTGATTTCGGGAACCAGCGACGCGTTCGCCTGGGGGCATGTAACGCGGGTGGCTTTCCTGACCGCGATTGGCTTCGCCGTACTGGGAATCGGAATCGCCACGGTTGCCTGGGGAATGACTCACCCGGGAATTCACAAGCCAGCGTGGGTTCCCATCGGCGCGAGTTTCCTGGTCGCCATGGTCCGGATTGGCCTGTGGCAGGCATTTTCGGCGAATGATCCCACCGCGGAATCCTTGGCCAACCTCACTCTGTTGGGCGGATTGTTAAGCGCGATCGTGTTTGGCTTAGTGGTTCACCTCGCTTTAAAAGCGCATGTCCAGCGCGTGACCCTGCAGACCGTGAATCGCCGGCTGGAGGAGGAGATGGTGGAGCGCAGACAGGCCGAGGAAGCCGCGCAAGCCGCGAATCGGGCGAAGAGCGAGTTCCTGGCGAACATGAGCCACGAAATCCGAACGCCGATGAACGGCATCCTGGGCATGGTCGATCTTGCCTTAGATACACCGCTCGATACGGAGCAGCGTGACTATCTGGATACCGCGAAAGAGTCGGCACAGAGCCTGCTGACGATCATCAATGACATCCTGGATTTCTCGCGAATCGAAGCCGGGAAGCTGAGTCTTGAGAACGTCCACTTCAGCCTTCGCGAAAGCCTGGTCCAGACCATGAAGCCGCTCGCGCTGCGCGCGCAACAGAAGGGGCTGAATCTCGATTTGCAGATTGGTACGGAGGTGGTCGACTTAGTCACGGGCGATCCGGTTCGCATCCGTCAAGTCATCGTGAACCTGGTCGGCAACGCAATCAAATTCACCTCCAAGGGCGGCGTCACGGTTTCGGTCCGCCAAGAGTCTCAAGACGGTGAAAATGCTGTGCTGCAGTTCACCGTCAAAGACACGGGCATCGGCATTCCCGTGGACCGGCAGAACGAGATCTTCTCGGCGTTCACGCAAGCCGACAACTCCACTACCCGCAAGTACGGCGGAACCGGATTGGGACTCACGATCTCACGCAGGTTGGCCGAAATGCTCGGCGGCCGGATCTGGGTGGAAAGTGAACCTGGGAAAGGCAGTTCATTTCATTTCACTGCCCGCCTGGGAATCGCGATCGACAGGAAACCTGCGAACGAGGTGTTACCCGCTTTATCGTCGGCAGGTTGATCCGAGGCGGACGCGAGCCGCGGATTCACCGTTCCGGCCTATTTCAGAGACGCTTTCAGCGCGTTCATCGACTTAAGCAGATCCTTGATGCGGTCCTTCTTTACAAAAGGAGTGCGCAAGAACCTCTCGACGGTGGTGTTGAAGAGAACGGGATCGTCGTATGGAATCATGTGCGTGGCGTTCGGGAAGATAACCAGCTGGCTGTTAGGAAGGTGGTGATAGATCTCGAGCGTGTGTTCATCGCGAATCAGGTCGTTGTCGCTCGCGAGCACCAGCGTGGGCGCGGTGATCGATTCGAGCGCCTTGAATTCGACGTGAGGCTCGTCGAGCATCATCTGCGTAACTTTTGCCTCGCGCTTGCCAGCGGGTGTCGCTGTAGCGACGGAGCCCAGCATGGACCGGATCAGCGCGATGATTTCCGGCCGGAGCCCGTCCGGGTTCAGGTTCGCCGCCATCGTTGCGATCTTTTTCACTTTCGCCGGGTGCCGGATTCCCAGCAGGAGCCCCTCGATGCCGCCGTCGCTCCAGCCCAGCACATCCATCGGTCCGGTCTTCAGATGGTCGAGTAGCGCCGCGAGATCGTCGGTCATCTTCTCATAGGTGATTTTGTCCGGGCTATCGCCGGATTTGCCGTGGTCCCGGCTGTCCATCGCGATTACCTTGTAGCGTTTCCGGAAGTGATCGATCTGAGCCTTCAGCTCGCCGATGCTGCTGCCGTTGCCGTGCACCAGCAGAAGAGGTTCCCCGGTTCCGTAGACTTCGTAATAGAGTTTTACGCCGTCATGCGTGAAGGTTTTGCCGGCCGCAGGATTCGAGCCGTACTTCACGGCCGATTTGGCCTTCGCCTGCACGCCCGCAGGCGCCGCGGGCGAGGTTTGTGCGGCCATTCCGCACTGCAGGATTATCGTGCCGAGAAGTACGCAGACCGCCTTACCAAACATTCAAGCCTCCACTCCGCGAATTTGTGAAACCAGATAGTCGACGACCCGCTCGAAAGGGTCGAAGCCAAAAGCCTGCGCGATAGGCGCCCTCAGGTTGGAATTGGCGTTGATATCGTAGAACACCAGCCTTCCGTCGCGGGCCTCGAGATATTCGATGCCACCCACATCCAGTCCGCCGGACGCCATCAGCGACTTCCCTGCTTCGACCGCGGCGGCCGGCACACCTTGATACGGATAGAACTCCACAGGCTTGGCGGGTCCGGCCTGCGTGACGTGCGGCACTTCGCACTGCGAGCCGCCGCCTTCGGGATTGCACATTTCAGACGGACACAGATTAAAGGCGCCATGCGAGACCACGCGCATCGCATAAAGCAGCTCGCCGCCCAGAAATTCCATGCGCACGATGCCCTGCGCGGGATCCACCTCGAAGTATTCCTGCAGCAAAAGCAAGTTGTCGGGCAGCCACAGATCCGGCCGGTCGCTGAGCAGCCGGGCCAACTCCCGAGCCGAATTCAGCAGATACATGCGCGCGCCGCTTCCGCCCTGTTCCGGCTTGAGCAAGGCCGGCCAGCGATCTCCCCACTGCGAGACCGCGGTATCGACATCGTTGAACGCGAGCGTTCGCGGATGCACGATTCCCAACCGCTGCATCAGGGCTGCCTGCGCGGATTTGCTGAGTTCCAGCGAGAAAGCTCGCGATCCGTTTAGTACCCGCGCTCCGCCCAGCTCGAGCGATCGCATCAGGGAAAGACACAAGGGCACCGCGCGCGTGTTGCCTCGAACGTAGGCGCTTGGACTTGCCTGGTTGAAATAGAGCGGTGCTGCCGGAACGCTGTCTGGATCGAACGCGGCCGTCTTCAGATCGAGGCTCGCGTATCGAACATTGCGGCGTTCAAGAGCGGCGAACAGAGGCTTCTGCCACTCAGGATGCTCGAACAGGACCACCAGATCGTGAACCACTATCTGTTTCCGGTACGCACGGCGCGCCGCTGATCGGGGCCGGCGTGATACGTGAATTCGGTGATCACGCCCTGGGCATTCTTCGCGAACTCGATCCAGTTTCCCTCGGTGCGCGAAATGAAAATCGTCTCGGACCTGGGCGCCATGGGAAGCTTGAGTGGATTCGCACCCTCCTGCAGGAACAGCAGATCGCCGTCCAGGCTGATCGTCGCCTGACGCCCCGGCGCGTACTCGTAAACGCCGACATATTTCGACAGGACGGCCGGCGTCAACCTGGTAATTTCCGTCCCTCCGAGCATGTGAGGAACGGAACGGTCGTTTTCACAGACGCTCTCGAGCAGGTCCGTATCCGGCGCCAGAGTCTTGTCCATCCTGAACGAGAACGGGCGGGTAAAGGCTTTCGGATCGTCGATGGTCATCTCCAGGTCCATGTGCCCGAAGTCGCGGCGGCGGAAACGTTCGGTGATGCGAAGAGCCTCGGTGTGGGGATGTCCTTCGATATCGAGCCAGCTTCGATCGTTGAAACCCGCGGTTTCCACCACCAGCGTGTCTCCATCCCAATGCCCCACCGAGTAGCCCATCCACGCCGGATTCGGATCCACGGGAAGCTTGCGGCCATCGGTGAAGATGGTCCGGTGAACGCTGTTGGTGGTGCCCTGGTAGAGGATCACGATCAGTCCCGGAGTCTGGACAAATCGGGCGAGATCGACCATATGGTAGTAGGGGAACGGATCCGGCAGGCAGTTCGCGCGCGGCGCATCCTTGCCCATGTCGCGGACTCGCTGCTGGTAGATCGCTTCGGCCCAAGGCTGAATATCGCTGGGCTTCAGATCCTTGGCGACGTTGCGATCGTAGCCTCCCGCGCCTGGACCGCGCCAGATGCCGGACAGGTCCGGTTTGCCATCGGGAGCCCGCGGCGTAGGCGCCGCAAGATTCGGCTTACCGTCGGGCGTGCGGGGGATTCCTGGAGTGGGGTAATCGAGCCATTGTGCGAAAACATTCGTGGAGAGTACGAACGCGAAGACTGCGACAGTGCGGAGTTTCGGCATACTTCGATCCACCTCTTTCAGAGTGTAACGCCGCAGCGCACGTTATATTGAGGACATGCCGGGTGCGCAGGGAATGGGCGTTCGCCCGCTGGACCGCGCCAGTTCCTTCTGCGAAAAGTACGGACTCGACGTGCCTGTTCTTCTTGCGCCCATGGCTGGCGCGTGTCCCGCGAGTCTTTCGATCGCCGTCGCCAACGCCGGCAGCATGGGCGCGATGGGCGCGGTGCTCACGCCGCCGGAAGGCATTCGCGCCTGGGTCCAGGAGTTCCGGTCCCAGAGCAGCGGACCGTTCCAGTTGAATTTGTGGATTCCCGATCCCAAGCCCGTCCGGGATTCCTCTGCCGAAGAGCGCGTTCGGAAGTTTCTGGAGGCGTGGGGTCCGCCCGTGCCGATATCTGCCGGCGAAATGGTCTTGCCGGATTTCGATGCGCAGTGCGACGCGCTGCTGGATACGTCGCCCACGGCAGTGTCATCGATCATGGGTGTGTTCCCGGCGGAGTTTGTAAAGCGCCTCAAGGCACGAGGCATTGCGTGGTTCGCGACGGCCACCACCGTTGAAGAAGCTAAACTCGCACGGGATGCCGGCGCGGATGCCGTCATCGCGCAAGGCTACGAAGCAGGAGGCCATCGCGGGTCGTTCGATGCGGCAAGAGCCGAGCGGACCGGAGTCGGCTTGGTTGCGCTTGTTCCGCGGCTTGCCGATACCATCGATCTACCGATCATCGCCGCGGGCGGCATCGGCGACGGCCGGGGTGTAGCTGCCGCGCTGGCGCTGGGTGCAAGTGCGGCCATGCTCGGAACAGCCTTTCTCCGATGCCCCGAAGCCCAAACGCATCCGGCCTGGGCGAACGCGTTGGAACATCTCGATCCCGAAGATACGACCCTGACCAGAGCTTTCTCCGGACGGCTGGGCCGTGCGATCGCCACAGACTTCGTTCGAGCAGCAGCCAGCCCCGATGCGCCGCCTCCCGCGCCGTATCCTGTGCAACGTGGCCTGACGGCTCCGATGAAAGCAGCGGGCGCAGCGGCCGGCGATTTCCATCGTATGCAGGTGTGGGCCGGCCAGTCCGCAGCGATGGCAAAACCAGTTCCTGCGAAGGACCTTCTCCAAACGATTTGGACCGGCGCGCGCGAAATTCTTTAAGCGCCCGGATGCCTTAAACTGTAAAGACACGGTCAGATTCCCCCGCAAGCCGCCTCGTCGCAGCCCTGACTTCGTCGTTCCGCGGTACGCTGACCGCGACAGATTGAAGATTGACGAGGAACGCAGGAAATGGCACACCCGGCAAACACGCGGGAAGCAAATCACGTATTGACTCTGGAGGAAATCGGCAACCTCAGGCGGGAAGGAGGCCAGCCCGCGGAGACGCTGATGAACGTGGTCGCGCTGATCGCGCGGCGATTTCAGACCGATGTGTGCTCGGCCTACCTGCTCGAGCCGGACCGCGCAAACCTGGTGCTGGCTGCAACGCTCGGGCTGCGTACCGAATGCGTCGGCACCCTCCGCATGGCGATCCAGGAAGGCCTGGCCGGGCTGGTGGCCGAGCAGGTTCGCCCCATCGCGGTGGAGCAGGTGGAACGCCATCCCCGCTTCAAGTATTTCCGCGAAGCGGGAGAGGACGCTTACAAGTCCTTCCTGGGCGTCCCGCTGATCGATCAAGGTGTGCTGCAGGGCGTGCTGGTGGTCCAGACCATCGAATCGCGGCTGTTTCGCGAAGACGAGATCCGTATGCTGGTGGATGCGGCCGCCCAGGTCGCCCCCGTGGTGAGCGATGCCCGCACTCTCGATCGCTTCATCGCTCCCGCGCAGGAACGGCTGTGGTCGCTGGCTCGAAATTTATGGTGGAGCTGGGACAACGAATCGACCAGTCTGTTTCGCGATCTGGATCCGGTGCGGTGGCGGCAGCTGAATCACAACCCGGTAGCGCTGCTGAATGAGATGCCGCTGGCGACCCTCGAACGCCGCGCGGGCGAGCTGATGCTGCACGGCCGGATCAACTACGCGTATCGCCGCCAGCAGGAATACCTGCAGGCCGACCGGACCTGGGGCGCGACGCATGCCGGTGTGCTCCGGCCTCGTCCGGTAGCGTATTTTTCCGCGGAGTTCGGAATTCACGAGTCGCTCCCTGTGTACTCGGGCGGCCTGGGCGTGCTCGCAGGCGATCACATCAAAAGCGCTTCGGACCTGGACATTCCGCTGATCGGAATCGGATTGTTTTACGGACAGGGATACTTCCGCCAGCGCCTGGACAATAACGGCTGGCAGCAGGAAGAATACCTTCAAACCGATCTCAGCCAGCTACCCATGGAGCTGGCAATCGGCGCGAATGGCCAGCCCGTGAACGTCCAGATCGAGACCCGCAGCGGATGCATTCGGGCCAAAGTCTGGCGCGTCAAAGTCGGCCGGTGCGATTTGCTCCTGCTGGATTCGAACGTGGAAGGCAACGCGCCGGAGGATCGCGAGCTGACGTCGCGTCTGTACGGCGGCGACGGGCGGATTCGCATCCGGCAGGAACTGCTGCTGGGCGTCGGAGGTTTTCGCGCGCTGCGGTCGATGGGGATCACGCCTGGGGTCCTGCATTTGAACGAAGGACACAGCGGATTCGCGGTGCTGGAAGCCATCCGCAGCCGCATGGAAGAAGAAGGCGTCAACTTTCATCAGGCCGTCCCCCGTGTTTCGCGCGAAGTGGGCTTCACCACCCATACGCCCGTCCCCGCCGGACACGACCGGTTCGACAGCGGACTCATCGAAGAGCACCTCGGCCCGCTCCGCGATGCGCTGGGGTTATCGCACGAAAGCCTCATGGGACTGGGACGGGAAAATCCCGGCAATCCGGGCGAACAGTTCTGCATGACAGTGCTGGGGCTAAGGCTCGCCCGCCGCGCGAATGCCGTCTCGGCTCTGCACGGAGAGGTTTCGCGAGCCATGTGGACCGGCCTGTTCCCCGATAAGACCGAAGACTCGGTTCCGATCGGACACATCACCAACGGCGTGCATGTTCCCACCTGGCTCGCCCCGCAGATGTTTCGCCTTTACGACCGGCATCTGGGCACAGGATGGCGCGAGCACAGCGGCGAATCGCGCATTTGGGAAGGCATCGAAAACGTCGACGATGGCGAACTCTGGGAAACCCACCTCGGCCTGAAAGCGCGCCTGCTGGAATTCGTCCGGCGCTGCGCCGTTGAACAAGCCGAGCGGCGCGGAGAATCCCCGGAATTGCGGCGCAGGCTGGGTCGGGTCCTGAGTCCCGACGTGCTGACCATCGGCTTCGCGCGCCGTTTCGCGACTTACAAGAGAGCGAACCTGATCCTGACGGATATGGAAAGACTGGCGGCCATGGTGAACGATCCCAACCGCCCGGTGCAGTTCGTATTCGCAGGCAAAGCCCATCCCATGGATGAGCCCGGCAAGCGCGTGCTGCAGCAGATCGCGGAGCTGATGCGGGATCCGAAGGTCGGCGAGCGCTTCGTGTTCGTCGAGGACTACGACATCAACGTCGGCCGCCACTTCGTGCAAGGCGTGGATGTGTGGTTGAACAATCCCCGCCGACCACTCGAAGCTTCCGGCACCAGCGGACAGAAGGTGGTCCTCAACGGCGGGCTGAATCTGTCGGTTCTGGATGGCTGGTGGGCGGAAGCTTATGACAGCCTGAACGGGTTCGCGATCGGCACCGGCCGCACGCACTCCAACATGAACGTCCACGATACGCGCGACGGCGAGGATTTGTATCGGACGCTGCGCGACCAGGTGATTCCGCTCTACTACCAGCGCGATCGCGACGGACTGCCGCGAAGCTGGATCAAGCGCATGAAGCGCACCATTCGCACGCTCGGCTGGCGGTTCAACGCGAACCGGATGGTGATGGACTACACGCTCAAGTGCTACATCCCCGCCGCGGGCGGCACCTCTGGCGACATGCGGCGCGTTCTGTAATCTCGGCGCGCACCTTAGGGCATGATCTGCAAAAAGTGCCGGTTCTTGCGGTGTCCGGGATCTAAATTGCTGAATCGTGGCCACTTGAAATCTTCGTATTTTGGCAGGAGGATTGCGTCAACAAAGCCGAGGAACTGTTTATGAAAACCATCACAACCCTCGGAATTATCCTCGCGGCAGCCGGTGCCACCGGCTATGCCAAGGAGTTGGAAGGTAAGCTGATCGATGCATCGTGCTACCAGACCAGATCGACGTCTGCTGCATCCGGACAAAAACCGGTGAAGCTGGACCGGCTGGACAAGGATTGCGCGCCGACCTCATCGTCCACCACTTTCGCGGTGATCTCGGACGGCAAAATCTACAAGCTGGACGATTCGGGGAATGCGCGCGTGGCGGAAGGCCGGCAGCGTGGCGAACTGAAAGCCGACAAGGATGGCGATGTTGACATTTACGTCACCGGCGACCTTCAGGGCGACACGATCGTAGTCAACAAGATCAAGCGCCACGACTAGCGCTTTTCTTTCTCAGTAGGTCATCATGGCCGAATGCGCGGCGAGCAGCAATGAGCGCCGCGCTTTCGGTTTTTCGCGTCTGCGTCTAAGGTCTACTCGAATCGAAGCGCGTCGGTCGGATTTATCGCCGACGCGCGGCGGGCGGGAATGAATGCTGCGGCTAGAGCCGTTGAGCCCAGCAACAGCGTCGCCACGAGGATCGTGACCGGGTCTGTGGGTGTGACGTCGTAGAGTTGCGACTCAACCAGACGGCCCAACGCCCAGACGCAAGAAAGGGCAATCGCTGCTCCCGCGGCGATCATCACGAGCGCATCCCGGAGCACCAGCCAAATGGCCGAGAAGCGCGATGCTCCGAGCGCGGATCGAATTCCGATCTCGCGCGTGCGCTGGGCCACCACGAAAGACATCACACCGTACAGCCCGACCAACGAGAGCAAAAGGGCCAGTGTGCCGAATCCAGTGGAGAGCGCCGCCAGCATGCGCTCTGTGTTCAGGGACCGGGCGATCTGCTCGTCAACCGTACTGATATTCGCAATGGGCAATGCCGGATTCGCGGCGCGGACGATCTCCCGCATTGCTGCGATGGCAGACTCGGGCGTCCCCCGAAACCTCACATAGAAAATCGAGCCGAAGTACTGTTGGCCCAAAGGAAAGTAGGCTTGCTCCCACCGCTCGCGAATACTCCGGTAGCTGATATCCTGCGCGACGCCGACGATCTCAGCATCCGGTTTCGCGTCAGGCCGGGACCCCATCGCGATCAGGGCACCGAGAGGGTTGCGTCCTCCGAAATATCGCTTTGCAAATGCTTCGTTGACAATCACGACACGTCGGCCGCCCTCATTCACCGGAATCGAATCGTGTTGGTCGAAGTCTCGGCCAGCGACAATTCTCGTTCCGAGGGTCGCGAAGAACCCAGGGGTGACGGCATTCAGGTGGACATCGCGATCGGTGATGAATCGTTCCGTGCTCTGGATCGTTAAAGGATTGTTCCATGCTGCACCGATCAGTAGCGGGAAGTTGGCAACGGCCGAGCTTTGCGTGCCTGCAGAACTTCGAATGTCCTCATGGATTCGCCGAATGAGCCGGTTTGAGTCGGCTGGAGAGTAACCGTTTTGCGTCGGTCTGATGCCGAACACGATCAGGCTGGATGTGTCAAACCCGGCGCCTTTTGCCAAGAGTCCCGAAAGAGTGCGAATAAATAGGCCTGCCCCAACCACCAGAATCAAGGCGAAGGCGATCTGAGCCGTCACAATCCCTCTACGCAGCGATAGCCCTCCGGAACCTGTGCCGCCGCGCTCCCGGAGTGAGGACTCCAGCGATTTGCGACCGGCCTGGAGAGCCGGCATGCAGCCGGCGAGCAAACCGGTTGCCAGACTTACCAAGAATGCGAAAAGCAACAGGCGCGTATCGACGTTGGCTTCGAGGCCGGTGGCAGCAATGCTGCGGGGCAGGAATCCGATGAGAGCCTTTATCGTGACGGGCGTCATCACTACACCCAGCAGCCCGCCGGCCAATGCCAGGAGAACACTGTCGGCAAAAAGCTGCCGTCCGATTCGACTACGCGACGCTCCCAAGGCCAATCTCGTGCTGACTTCCCGATGGCGAGCCGAGCCGCGGGCCAAAAGCAGTCCCGCAACGTTTAGATAAGCCAGAGCGAGGAGGACCGCCGTCGCCACGAACAAGACCCAAAGCGGCCGCGACATGTTGCTCCTCAGAATGGAGTATCCTTGCGGAGCCGACGTCAGCCGCAGCGTCGACGCAAGAAACTGTCGCCGCCGCTCGGCGCTGGCTTTTGAGAGGTTCGTGCGGCGCGTGTCTTCGTCCAGCATTGCTTTAAACCACGGCTGCAACCCTGTCTGTGCTCGCGCTACAGAGACGTTCTGTTTGAGCCTCCCGAGAATCTGCACCCAGGCTGTACGACGATCCAGCATGGAGTTGAAACCAGGGTTGGCCTCCCTCGACATGACGGCTGGAATCCAAAGGGATGGAACCTGGCCCACGTCGATGCCATGAAATGCCGACGCGGCGACTCCGACAACCGTCATCGGGTTCCGGTTCACGAGCACCTTTCGGCCCACGATATCCTGGGCGCCTCCGAATTCGTTCTTCCAGAAGTCGTACGAGAGCACAACTACCGGGCTCGATCCCGGCGCCTGGTCATCATCAATCGTGAAGAGCCTGCCCACCGCGGGCCTCACTCCCAGTACCGAAAAGTATGTACCCGATACGAGTTCCGCGGCGGTCGGCGTGACGTCTCCACCCGTCGAGAGGTTGACCGTGGTCGCCGCGCGGCAGAATATGCCGTCGAAGAATTGCTGTTGCTGCTGCTGTAGATCCCGGCAGATCGGGTAAGACATCAAGTTGCCGCCCGTGCCGGAAATCTCGGCCCGTTGCTCGCCGTTCCAGTCGATGAGGACAAGACGCTCGGGGTGGTCGACCGGGAGCGCGCGCAGAACAAGCTGATCGATCAGCGAGTAAATGGCGGTTGTCGCGCCAATCCCCAGCGCAAGCGAAAGCACTGCGGTCGCCGTGAATGACGGGCTCCGTCGAAACGACCGTGCCGAAAAGCGCAGGTCGTACACGAAATCCCGCAGCCATTGAGTCAGCCAGACGTCCCGCACTTCCTCCCGAACCTGCGTCACGCCCCCGAGTTCCACCGCCACGCGCCTTCTCGCCTCGGGTTCTGACAAGCCAGAACGAATCAGGTCAGTCACGCGACGGTCGACGTGATACTGCAACTCGCGATCGAGGTCGCCTTCCAGCTTCCGCAGCCGGAACCAATTAAGAATTCGATTCATGGGTCGAACCTCCGTCGAATATCAATTGAATGGCTTCTGTGAGACGAGCCCAGCCAGCTCGTTCGAGCTGAAGCTGCTTTTGCCCGGCGTGTGTCAATGAATAGAACTTGGCTTCGCGTCCGGTTTCCGAGTCCTTCCATTCGGCTTTGAGCCAACCCTTCTGTTCCAGCCGGTGGAGCGCGGGATAGAGAGACCCCTGGTTGACCTGGACCACAGATTTCGAGATCTGTTCGAGCCGTTGGGCGATTCCGTATCCATGCGCCGGCTCCAATGAGAGGATCTGCAGGATCAGCATGTCGAGCGTGCCTTGCGGAATGGGAAATCGCGAAGAGGACATCGATACCTCAACCTTCTACCGCTCAGCATATCACAACAATAGGTCGAAGGTTGAGGCATTTTGACGACCGGCTCCTTTTTTTCGCTATAGAATTCCCCTGGCCGACCGATAACCTCTTTAGCTATCTGTTATTTACAGGGCAGACCCCGTGCCGGAAGACGGCTGTGCGCCACGATCCTATGGAAATTACACAAGTCTTACAAAAGACTGGGGGATTCCCTGTTAGTTTGGGAATGCACAACACATCTTGGAGATTCCGTGAGTCCTGACCCGATCGTCCTCCCTAACCGCCAGAAGCTCAACTGGATAACAACCGTCGTACTGATTCTGCTGCATATCGGAGCCGTTGCAGCGCTGTTCATGTTCAGCTGGCGGGTCTTCGCCGCTACGGTCTTCCTGTACTGGATGACAATTGGGCTGGGGATCAGCATGGGCTACCATCGCCTGCACACCCATCGTTCCTATCAGATACCGCGATTCCTCGAGTATTTCTTCGCCGTTTGTGGCTCCCTTACGCTCGAAGGCGGACCAATCTTCTGGGTGGCTACGCACCGCCTGCATCACCAGAAGTCGGACCAGCCCGGCGATCCGCACTCGCCGCGCGACGGCGCCTGGTGGTCGCACGTAGGCTGGATCCTGCTAGGCGAGACCAATCACAACAACACGCGGGTCCTCTCGAAATACGCGCCTGACCTGGCAAAGTATCCCTTTTACGTCTGGCTGAACAACTACCATTGGGTCCCTCTGACCGTACTCGGAGGTATCCTGTACGCCATTGGCGGATGGCCGCTCTTCCTGTGGGGCGGATGCCTGCGCGTCGTAGTCGGCCTGCATTCCACCTGGTTGGTCAATTCGGCGACCCATATGTGGGGCCGCCGCCGGTTTGAAACCCGCGACGATTCGCGCAATAGCTGGTGGGTCGCGCTTCTCACCTTCGGCGAAGGCTGGCACAACAATCACCACGCTCATCCCACATCGGCCCGGCACGGCCTGGCCTGGTATGAGCTGGATCATTCCTGGATCCTGATCAGCATTCTCAAGTTCTTTGGCATCGCCAAAGCCGTCAAAGTGGCGAGCGTCCGCAGCGCGGCGCCCGCACGCGAAGCAGCCTAAACCGCTTACCCACAGTCGCCTGCGGCTCTCGCGTAAGCTGGAGTCATGGTAGTTCCCGGCCGCGGCAAGTCGATCGGTTTCTTCATCGCCCTCGGCGCGGCGCTCATCTCCGTCATTCTCCTTCTCTACGTCGGCTGGTTTTTCGAAGGCTGGCGTCACGGCATTCTTCTGTTCCTGGGAGTGTTGTTAACGCTGATGTTGATCAGCGGAATCGTGCTGAACACGGTGTTCCTGGTCCGCGAAATCCGCCGCAATGAACAGCAGGACGCCTTCATCAACGCGGTGACCCACGAGTTGAAGACGCCGGTCGCCTCCATCCGGCTGTATCTCGAGACCCTCCAGACCCGCTCCGTCGACGAAGCCAAGCGGAAAGAGTTCTACCGCATCATGCTGGAGGATAGCGGCCGCCTCCTGGAGACCATCGAGCAGATCCTGCGAACCGGGCGCATCGGCCACAGCGGACGCAAACCGACGCTTTCCCGGATTGACCTGGCAGGTTTGGTGCAGGAGTGCGTCAATCGCGCCCGCACTCTGTACGAGCTGCCCCCGGACGCGCTGACCTGCGAGCCTGGTTCTCCGACCATGATTCAAGCGGATCTCGATGAGGTTCGCGCCGCGGTGTCCAATCTCATCGACAACGCCGTGAAGTATTCAGGAATGAACGTAAAAGTGTCGGTGGAGATCGTCCCCACCGACGAAAAGCACGTCGCGGTGCGGGTGCGCGATCAGGGTCCGGGCATACCGCCCACCGAGCTCAAGGCTATCTTTAAGCGTTTTTACCGCGCTCGCGGGCCGGCTGCTCCGAGGGTGCCGGGAACCGGCCTGGGCCTGTACATCGTCCGCTCCGTCGCCAAGCGGCACGGCGGGCGAGCCTGGGCGGAAAGCGAGGGTCCGGGACGCGGGAGCACGTTCGTGCTGCAGCTTCCGATTGCCCGATGAGTGAAGCCCGCTGACAAGAATCGATGAGCAAGGTTTTAGTCGTAGAAGACGAGCAACATCTGGCCGACGGGCTGCGCTTCAACCTGGAAGCCGAGGGGTATCAAGTGCAGGTGGCCGATACAGGGGAATCCGCTCTTGAGGCGCTCCATGCCGACCCTTCGGCCTTCGATGTCGTGGTGCTGGATGTCATGCTGCCGGGTAAGGACGGCTTCAGCGTCATGTCGGAGATGCGGGGCGCAGGGCAGTTCGTTCCCACCCTGATGCTCACCGCTCGCGGCCATCCGAATGACGTATTGAAAGGCTTCGCCGCGGGAGCGGACGACTATCTTACGAAGCCTTTCGATCTGGCCATTCTAATCGCCCGGATCCGCGGGCTGCTGCGCCGGCGTGAGTGGCTGACCAAGACGATAAACCCAGCGTCCGCCTCCCCGGCCACCCCCGATGTCTTTAGATTCGGCGATAAGTCGGTGGATTTCGATCGTCTGGAACTGCACGTCCGGGACCAGACGTTTCCACTCACGCTCATGGAAGCGAACGTCCTGCGTTACCTGATCCAGCACGATGGGAAGCCGGTATCTCGAAAGAGAATGCTCGAAGAGGTCTGGAATCTTCACGAGGACACGGACACCCGCGCCATCGATAACTTCATCGTCCGCCTGCGCCGCTATATCGAGGACGACCCCGGGAAGCCACGCCACGTCCTTACCGTCCGCGGAGTGGGTTACCGGTTCGTGGCGGCCCCCGGCAAAGAGGGATGAAGTGGGGCGGGATTGCATCCTGCGCGCGGGTCTGTAGCCCGCGCATCGGGCCGATTAGAAATCGGCCTGCAGGTTGAAAACCTGCCCCACACGCAAATCCGATCGAGGGCATCCTGCGTACAATAACTGGGGAGCAATCATGTTGATCTGGAACCAGCTCAAGACGCAAGCCGCCGCGCAGCCCGATAAAACCGCGCTGGTTTGCGGAGACACGACCCTGACGTATGCGCAGTTCGCCGATCAAGCGGAGCGCACGGCCCATGCCTGGCTGAGGCAAGGTCTCGAGCCAGGGGACCGCGTCGCCCTGCACATGCGGAATAGCATCGAGCTGGCCACTTGCTATTACGCCTGCTTTGCCGCGGGTTTTATCGCCGTTCCGGTGAACACCCGGCTGACGCCGGAGGAGATCGCTTACGTTCTCGACCACAGCGGCGCGAAAGCCTACCTGGCGCAGCCCGATCTGCGCATCCCGACCTCCGTACCTTCGTGGGAATTTGCGGTGGGCCCCGCCGGGAAGGGCGATCTTCCCGCTCCGCACCCTGACCATCCTGCTCTGCTGCTCTACACGAGCGGCACCACGGCGCGGCCCAAGGGCGTCAGCCACTCGCAGCGAACGCTCGCCGGCAACGCGTCCTACATGGACTCCTGGGGCCTGAGGGCCGACGATCATACTCTGCTCTTCACGGCGATGGTGCACGCCTCGGGAGCCATCATGCTTCTGATGTCTTCGCTTTGGATGGGCGCGACGGTGACGATTGTCCCGGTGTTCGACGCGGGCAAGGTGCTCGATACCTGGGAGCGCAGCGGTGCGACGTTCTATATGTCTCTGCCGACTCTGGTGCGCGCGCTGCTTGCCGAACAACGCGCCCGCCCCCGCAATATCACCACCGGCCGACTGGCCATTTGCGGTGGCGACGTTGTGCCCGTTCCGCTGCAGGAAGAGTACGCTTCCATATTCGGCCATCCCATGGTCGAAGGCTTCGGCATGACCGAAGGCTTGCCGACCCTGGCCAATCATCCCGACAACAACCGGCCCGGGAGCATGGGTCGTCCGGTAGGCGATACCGAGATTCGCGTCGTCGACGGCGAGATGTGGATGCGTGGCGCCGGCATCGCCACCGGCTACTGGGGTCATCCGCCGTTCGAGGAGGGCTGGCTCAAGACCGGCGACCTGGTGGAGATCGACCCCGATGGTTTCGTCTGGTTCCGCGGACGCAAGAAAGAAATCATTGTGCGCGGCGGATCCAATATCGCGCCGCAGGAAGTCGAGGAGACGCTCTACAAACATCCGGCAGTGGGCGAAGCCGGCGTCATCGGCGACCCCGACGAGTATTGGGGAGAAAAGGTGGTGGCGTATGTCGCTCTACGCCAGGGCCACGACGCGTCGCCCGAGGAGCTGATGGCTTTCGCACGCCAGCATCTGGCCGAATACAAATGTCCGGAGCAGATCGTGTTTCTCCCGGCGCTGCCGAAGGGCGCGACGGGAAAGGTTCAGCGTCGGGCGCTCAAGGAACTGCGAACGCAGGCGGCAGCTTCCTAAGAAGATGATTTCGCGCGCCAGCGCTTCCCGAGGGCAGGGATAATGGCGCCGCCGATGTTCGCAAGGCTCGCATCGGGCAACGGAGGGCGCTCGGCCTTAGGGTTGATCGCGGCAACCAGGGATTTGCACAGCCGGATGAATGCGCCGAGCTTCGCGCTAAGTGGATGGCGCAGCGGCCGCCCGTTGGCCCGCACCACCATGACCGTCACATCGTCCTCCGACAGGTTCTCGGGGTAGCGATCCGCGATCTCTTTCAACAGCGAGCCGATAAGCTCGCTTGGCTCGACATCGCCGAGGTGGCGCAAAATCCGCAATACGCCCGCCTCGCCGAGATCCTTGCCGTCGGCATCACGCGATTCGATCAGTGCATCGGTGAAACTGACCACGCAGTCTCCCGGCTCGAGTTCCACGTCGAATTGCTCGTAGTCGGAAACGTCCATCAGCCCGAGCGGAATATTCCCGGGCGTCGATTTGACGGGCGTTCCTTCCGCGCTGACCGCATGATGCCCCAGGAAATCCCAGCGCCGCTGGCCGGCGTGGTACATGAGCGGCCGCGGATGACCTGCGTTACAGACGGTCAACCGGCGGCTGGGTTCGAAGAAGGTGGTAACCACTGCCGTCGCGAACGTCCCCACCTTGGAGTGCGCCAGGAACTGCTGGTTGAGCAGACGCACGAACTCGGTCTGATCCAGGCGATTGACGAAGCGCCGCATCAGCGTGCGCAAATCGGCTGCTGTCGCGGCGACCGCCGTGCCGTGGCCCGACACGTCCGCCAACAGCAGGCGGCTGATCCGGCCCGTGGCGCAACTGGACGCATAGTAGACATCGCCGCCCGCGTGCGCCTGTCCGTAGGGTTTGCTGTAGACCCAGGCATCCAGACCCCCGAATTCGACACCCGCCGAGGTGAGCTGGCTTCCGCCCCACACTTCCATGCACTGCATCTGCTGTTTCACGGGCTGGTCGTTCACGACGGGCATAGCAACACACTATACCGGGCAACTCGCGTTGACGACGAACTTGACGGCGTCCGTGAGGCTCGTCACCAATTTGGCCGGCCGCGCGGGCTGAAACCGCCGCAAGGCCCGCTCGGTATCGCCGGCAAATCCCCATATCCCGACGATCACCCTGGTATTGGGAAATAGCGATTCAAGCTCGCGGCCGACCGTCCTGGCGCGCGCGAACGCAAACGGCGGCAGCGCAGAAATACAGAACGTATCGTTCTCTCCAGGACTCATAAGCCCGACCGCGTGTTCCAGGGAAGCATCCAAGGAAAACGAAATCGCGGCGCAGCCGGCTTGCTCCAGCAGCTGGGCGAGCATGGACGCGGTGATTTCATCCGCTTCGTCATTGGCCGGAACGCAAAACACGCGGCCGGCGGGAGCCTCCGGATTCCTCCCGGGCGGGGTTCGCTCGGAGAACTCGACCAGCATTTCCCGGATGCTCAGGAACAGGAATTCCTCCCGGGTTGAGTCGAGCGCCCCTTTGTGCCGATCCTGTTCCGCTACCGTCAGCGCCGGAATAATCACACCGTCGTACAGTTGCGCGAGCGATTTTTCGCGAAGATACGCGTCGGCCACCGCCTTTGCCTCCTGATCGTCCATCGCGAGCAGACGCTCATAGAAGCGCGCCTCCGCCGCCAGGATGGCTTCGTCGCCCAGCAGGACGTGCAGAAACGAAAACTGCGGCACGTAACGTCCCAGAACCACCACGCAGACCGTGAGCGGCGTGGACAGGATCAGGCCGGCCGGTCCCCACAGGACCGTCCAGAACACCGCGGTCAGCAGCAGCGCCAGCGAAGAGATCCCCGTGTGGATTCCATACAGCCACGGCTCGACAAAATTACTGGTGACCACCTCCAACGTGGCGAACAGGAGCACCACCAGCAGAGGATGCGTCCAATCGTCGAACACCGCCAGGGAAAGAATAAACGGCAGCACCGCCGATACCGCCGCGCCGACGTAAGGCACCATCCGCAGAATCCCCGCCACGATCGCCCACAAAGCCGCGTAGGGAATGCCGATCGCGTATAAACCGACTCCCCAGACGACCGCGAAGCAGGCATTCACCAGCAACAGCAGCAACAGGTACCGGCTGATTCGCTGGCCGGCGTCGTCGAGCGCCCGGGTCATGACGTTGAGCCGGTCGAGCCCTGCCAGGCGAAACAGCCGGTTCCGCAGGTCGTTCCGGTGGATCAGCAGAAATATGCTGAAGATGAGAACCATGCCGAATTCTCCCAGAGGCCCCAGGAAAGGCTTCAAGAGATTGCGGAGATATTGCACCGCGTTCGCGGGCTCGGCGACCACTTGCACCGGGACGGGCTGGCCGCCGTCACCCGAAGCCGATGGAGCAGGCGCCTCCACGCTCATCAGCTCCGCTGCCAGTTCCCGGATGCTCGCGGTAGCTTGCCCCAGCGCGCCAGCGGTGGGTGCCCGCATCGCCTCCAGCTTGTTGTGAATGTTCTGCCGGTACCTGGGCAGCTCATTCGCGACGCCGACCAGTTGGCCAAAGATCACCCAGGCCACGCCCCCAACGGAAGCGATGGTGAGGATCATCACCAAAGCCACGGCGGGCACGCGCCGCACGCGCCTCTTCTGCAGCCAGGACACAGCGGGTGTCAGGATCAGCGCCAGCGTGATCGCGAACGCCAGAGGAATCAGAATCTCGCGCGCCAGGTACAGGATCGCGATCACCGCCAGAACGATCACGGTGGTGCGGGCGCCGGACGAACCGGGTGGCTGTGGCTTGGTCATGACCGGGAGCAGCGTTCGGCGAATCGTTGGATTTACTTCGAGATTCTACCACTCGCGACAGCGAAACCGCGCTCTTCCATTCGAGAGGTGAGGGATGGTGTTATTTCGCCGGAGCAGGTCCTCGGCCGCCGCGACCGCCTCGTCCGCCGGGCGTATCGGGAAGGCCAGCTTTGGCGCCTTTCGAGACCAGGAAATCGACCACTGACTGGTACCGCAGAGCCTTGGCGGCGTCGAGCGCGGTCCGGCCGTCGGTATTGACGAGATTGACGTCGGCTCCAAGCTCGACGGCGATCTTGACCGATTCGAGCGTCAGCGCCTCGCGGTCGAGCTTCTCGGCTTCGACCCACGGGGTTACGCGGAGCATGCCCACGGCCGCCATCACGGCGTTGACGGTTTCCTTCCGGGACACGCTGCCGAAGCCCTGTTCGGCGACCCAGTCGGCGTGATGCACAAACTTCGGATCGGCGCCATGCTTGACCAGGAGCCGCATGATGCTGGGCTGCGTAAAACGGGCCGCCATCCAGTAGGGAGTCGCGCCGACCAGCGCGGGCTCGAAATGAAAATCGTCGGAGGACCGGCGTGTGGGCGTGAAGGTTTTCACCGGGAAGTTGGGATCCGCGTGATGATCGAGCAGCGCTGCGACCATTTTCTCGTCGCGGCGTTCGATCGCTTCGTGCAGGGCGGTAAAGCCGTTGGGCGCCAGATTCGGATCCGCGCCTTGGTCGAGCAGGAACAAGACCAGGTCGGTGAAGCCGGAATGCGCCGCAAGCGTAGTGGCGCTTACGCCCCAGGCATCGGCATCATTCACATTCGCGCCGGCTGCTACCAGGAGCTTCGCGGACTCAAGATCGCCCACGCGCGCCGCGAACATCAGCGCAGTCTCGCCGCCATGGGGGACCTTCAGGTTATAAGGCAAATATCCGTGTGGCGGAACCGCCATGACTTCGGTCCAGACATCCGACTTGGCCTTGAGATCGGCCTTGTGCGCGATCAGCACTTTGACCACGTCGAAATGTTTTTGCGAGGCAGCCCACATCAGGGCCGTCTGTCCGCGCGCGCCATGTGCATTAGGATTGCCGCCCTTGGACAACAGCAGTTCGACCACCGCGGGATAACCCGAACGTGCCGCCACCATCACCGGCGTTTCACCCGCGAGCAAAGCCGCATTGGGATTCGCCCCGGCGTCCAGAAGCCGTTTCACCACCGCGACACTTCCGTTCTGGCTGGCGTTCCACAGCGGCGTCGCGCCCAGATCGTTGGCCGCGTTCGCTTTCGCGCCGGCCTTCAACAATAGATCGACGCTTTCGAGATCGTCGCGGTACGCGGCCCAGTGCAGAGCGGTGGTTCCGTCGGCGTCAGGCGCGTTCGCGTCGGCCTTCTTTTGAAGCAGCGACTTCAAGGCGGCCTTGTCGCCGGTCTTGGCTGCATCGAGCAGCGGCGGACGACCCGCGTCGGCGCCCAGCACGGACACGGCCAGCAGCAGCGGGAACAGGCGCATGTGGACCTCTAGACCTCGGGCAGCGTATCGATGGGTAGCTTGCCGTTACTGCCGCCGACCTTTTCCACCGGATAATCCATCTTGTCCATGATGGTCAGCAGCAGGTTGGCCTGCGACGGCTTGTTGGCGAACGTCAAATGCCGGCCGCCCTTGAGCTTCCCGGATCCGCCGCCTACCAGCATCTGCGGCAGATTGTCGCCCGAATGCCCGTTGCTGTTCGACAAACCCGCGCCGTAGAGGATGATCATGTGATCCAGCAGCGAGCCGTCGCCGTCCGGAGTGGCTTTCAGCTTGGCCAAGTACTGCGAGAACAACTGGGCGTGATATCGGTTGATCTTCGACATCTTCTCGATCAGCTCGGGAATATTGTTGTGATGTGAGAGCGGGTGATGCGCCTCGGGCACGCCGATCTGGGGATACGGCCGGGGGCTCTGCTCCTTGCTGATCATGAAGGAAATGACGCGAGTGAGATCGGACTGGAGCGCCAGAACCTTCAGATCCATCATCAGCGCCAGATGATCTTCGAAAACGGGAGGCGCGCCCAGAGGCTGATCGAGCGACGGCAGTTCGATGTTGCTCTGGCGCTCGGCCATCTGGATGCGGCGTTCGACATCGCGAACCGCGTCGGTGTATTCGTTCACCTTGACCTGATCCTGCGGGCCCAGCTCCTGCTTCAGGCTCGCGAGCTTGCCGGTCACTGAATCCAGAATGCTCTTGTGCTGCTGCAGCCGCTTTTCGCGGGCGGCGCGATCGGTGGTGCCGCTATCGCCAAACAGTTTTTCGAAAAGCGTGCGCGGGTTCCAGTCCATCGGCAGGGGCTGCGTGGGACTCCGCCAGCACAAAGTATCGAGATAGGCGCAGCTCAGGTTGCCGGTGCAGGCGCCGGCGTTGGCCGGCAGGTCCATGCAGATCTCGAGCGTCTGCAGCTGGGTTTCTTTCGCGAAATGCTGCCCCAGCATCTGGTCGATCGACACATCCGCGATGATTTCGATTTCGTTGCGTCCCCCGCGCGGGGTGCCGGTGAGGAAGGATCCCGAAGCTCCGGCGTGGATATAGTTCCAGCTCGCCTTAATGCCCGAGAACACCAGCATCTGATCCCGGTAGGCGGCCAGGGGCTCCATGATGGTGTTTAGCTCCAGAGCGGTGCCGCTGCCCTTGGGAGTCCAATACTCCATCGCCATGCCGTTAGGAGTGTAGAAAGCCTGGAACCGCTGCGCGGGTTTGACGGCGGCGCGCAACGGAGGAAGCATGGCTTCGAGGAACGGCAGCGCCATGCTGGTGCCGATCCCTTTGAGAACCGTCCGGCGGGGCAGCGACTTGGTGAGGAAGGCCATCGAGTCCTTCTCCTTACACAGTTAATTCTAGCTGACTTACGGTGTTGCTGGTACGGCGAAGATCCAGGCATGTGATATTGCCGATGATATGATATCTTAGGCGATGTGAGGCTGGTACTGGACACCGACGCGGTAGTCGCGGCCATGCGAAGCCCCGATGGCGCTTCCGCCGCAATTTTGCGCATGGCCCGGGCAGGAAAGGTGACATTGTTGGTAAGCGTCCCGCTGGCGATTGAGTACGAAAGTACGTGTAGAAAACACGAACACCGTCTTGCCGCGGGCTTGTCAGACCGGCAGGTGGACATCTTCCTGGACGCCTTGCTCGCGATGTGCGAGCCGGTAGAAACGCATTTTTTATGGCGTCCCCAACTCCGTGATCCGAACGACGAGATGGTCTTGGAAGCTTCGGTCAACGGCCATGCCGATGCGTTGGTGACGTTTAATCGGCGGGATTTCGGGACGGCGCCGGAGCGTTTCGGGGTTGCCGTTCTCCTGCCGCGCGAGGCTTTAGTGAGGATCAAAGATGAAAGAGACTAGAACCTATCCCCTGCGTCTGCCGAAATCGCTCAAAGAAGCGGTTGAGCGGTTGAGCCGCGAGGACCAAACCAGCATGAACCAGTTCGTGACTACGGCGGTGGCGGAAAAAGTCTCCGCTCTCCAAACCGCGCGATTTTTTGAAGATCGCAAGGCTCGGGCTGACTTCAAGGCTTTCGACAAGCTCATGAAGCGGAAAGGCGGCAAGCCACCTCGCAGTGGCGATGAAGTCCCGGAGTAGGCTTTTCGTCATCCTTCCGTCCGCGCTCCTACTTGACAGCCAAGTGAAGTTGTTTCATACTCGGACCCGAGATTCACTAGGATGGCAAGTGAAGCGGGAAACCGGATGGCTGTTCTGCAGGGTACCCTCGACCTGATCGTCCTGCGGACGCTCAAGAGCATGGGACCGCAGCATGCCTACGCGATCGCGACGCGCATCGGACAGATTTCCGAGGATCTCCTCCACTTGAATCAAGGCACTCTCTACCCCGCCCTGGTGCGTCTGGAGCAGCAGGGCCGGATCAAAGGGACGTGGGGCACGACTGAGAGCAATCGAGAGGCGAAATTCTACGCGATCACCAAGTCCGGGGACAAGGCGCTGGCTGAGGAGACCCTGCGCTGGCGGCGCATGTCAGGCCTGGTCGATAAACTCCTCTCGGAAGGCGCCTGAAGCATGCGCCGGTTTTTCGCCCGGTTTGCAACTCTGTTCCGCAGACGCCTCGCGGAAACCGAAATGTCCCGCGAGATGGATGCGCATTTGGCGCTGCTACAAGACGAGTTTGAGAGCCAGGGCATGCGGCCGAAAGAGGCTTGGCTGGCGGCGAAACGCGCCTACGGCGGCGTCGAGCAAGCCAAGGAGCGGCATCGCGACGCGCGCTCCTTCGTGTGGATCGAACAGTTCTTCAAAAACCTTCGCTACGCCGGGAGCAACCTGCTTCGCAATCCCGGATTTACGCTGGTAGCCGTGGGCGCACTGGCGTTAGGTATCGGCGTGAATGCGACCATCTTCGGCATCTACAACGCGGTTGCGCTGAAGCAGCTTCCTCTGGCTGATCCTAGCAGCGTGGTGCGCATTAAACGCTTCTTCGGATCGAATGCATACGCCTACCGGTACAACTTCGCCTATACCGAATACGAGTACCTCCGCGAGCACACGAGCGTATTCTCAGGTTTGACGGCGGCGACCTCCGCCATACCGGTTCTCGCAGCCGTTGCCGCTGCTCCGGAACACCTGTACGGCTACGCGGTTTCCGTCAACTATTTCGAGAAGCTGGGAGTGAACGCCCGCATCGGCCGAACCTTTCTCCCGACTGAAGATGGCTCGCCGGGTGCGAACGCAGTGGTTGTCCTCAGCTACCGGTATTGGCAGCGCAAATTTCAGAGCGCTCCCAACGTCGTCGGCCAAATCATCAAGCTAAACGGCTTGCCGTACACGATCGTCGGCATTGCGCCGCAGGGATTTGCGGGCACCGACGCAACTCCTACTGAATCCGCCTTCTGGGCTCCGCTCTCGATGCTCGATCAGTTGCAGCCGGAATTTGGACCGGCGTCAAACTCGACCTGGCGCGAGCAGTTTCGCGATTCGAATCATCCTGGCTTTCAGATCATGGCGCGGTTGAAAGACGGTATCTCCAGGGAGAAGGCCCAGGCCGAGACCGACCTGTTGATTCGCCAGTATCTCTCCGGCTACCGAGAACGCCAGCCGACCACGGCAGTCACGCTTCAGAGGACCTCCTATTTCGGCAGTTCAGGGGACTTCTGGATGAAGATGTTGGCCGCGACAATCCTGACGGTGGTGAGCCTGGTGCTAGTGGTAGCTTGCGCAAACGTTGCCAATATGCTTCTGGCTCGTGGTGTGGCGCGACAGCGGGAGATCGGTATCCGGCTGGCTCTGGGAGCGAGCCGCGGCCGGGTCATCCGGCAATTGCTGACCGAGAGCATGCTGCTCTCCTTGCTGGGAGGAGCGGCGGGAATCCTCCTGTCCGCCGTGGCGAGCAGACTCTTGTGGGCGTCTCTGGTCACGGTTATTCCGAATTTCCGGCAGTTTCTGGTTGAGCTGGATGTCGGTCCCGACGCTCACGTTCTCACATACGGTCTCGTCCTGTCCGTCGTCACCGGCATCTTGTTCGGCCTAGCGCCGGCGCTGCAATCCACCCGCCCGGATCTTTATTCCGCAACCAAGACGATGGGAGCCCGGTCGCGGCTGCGTGGCTTGCTGCTGGGCATTCAAGTAGCGGTTTCCGTGCTGCTGTTGGTGGTGAGCGGTGGACTGATGGGCGGTGTTGTGAGTTCTTTTGTCACAGCCAACGATCTGGGTTTTGAGACGCGCGACAGCTATGTGGTGCAGGGAAATTTTGGGAGCGATCGTACGAAGGCGAGGGCTTCGGTGCAACGTTTGCGGGAGCGCCTCGAAACGATGCCCGAGGTGAGCAGCGTAGCCATTGGCTGGGCGCCGCTACAAGGAGCGCTTCCATTCCCGATGACTGCGGGGAAATGGAAGGGACAGGCGGCCACCACTTGGGCTTCCGACACGTATTTCGAAACCCTGGGTATTCCAATTCTGAAAGGCCGAGGCTTTACCCGCAACGAAGCAGATCGGGACGCGCCGGTTGCCGTAGTCAGCGAGTCTACCGCGCGGCGTGTATGGCTGGGTGAAGACCCGCTTGGAAAGCGCCTCACTCTTGATCTGCCAGGCACGCTCACGGACTATCAAGTAGTCGGCATCGCGAAGGATGTCCGCTTCACCGTCATCACGGAGATCGACCCCTTGCTGGTGTTCCTCCCGAACGGCCCTGCCAGCCGATTCAGGGGCGGCCTCCTATTTCGCATCCGCGGCAACCGCGACAAGGCGCTGGTGGCGGCGCAGTCCGCAGCGGAGTCCGTGGTGGATCCAGGCGTCTTGGCGACGCTGAACCTGGTCAGCCTCGAAGACGGACCAGTGGCGGTCCAGCGCGGCTTCCTTCGTATACTGGGAGCCTTCGCAGGAAGTCTAACTCTGCTATCGCTGACGCTCGCGAGCGTCGGTATTTACGGAGTAATGGCGTTCTTGGTGAACCAGCGGACCCGGGAAATCGGAATCCGGATGGCGCTGGGCGCGACGCCGCGTCTAGTGATCCGGAACGTCATGCTGCAAGGGGTGTGGCCCGTATTGATCGGAACGCTGGTTGGAGTTGCAGGTGCGGTCGCGTTGGAGCGGGCTCCAGCAATACAAGGTGCTCGCCAGTTTATTCTGTCCCCTCCTACGCTCAGCGATCCGGTGTTCTACGGGGAACTAGCACTGGTATTCGCGATTGTTGTGCTGGCTAGCCTGGTTCCGGCGCGGCGCGCATTGCGAGTCGATCCGGTAGTGGCGCTGCGGCACGATTGACGCGCTATTTGCCCGGCATGTGCTGCATGCTCTTTTCGTTCTCGAGACAGATCTCGTCCAGCATTTCCGTGTCGAGAACGATAGTCTGCTTGAACATCACCGTCCAGGGCTTGGTGTAGGCTTTTGGATCGTCGACGGTCACTTCGATGTCCAGATGCCCGAAGTCCGGGCGGCGGAACCGTTCCGTTACCTTGGCCGCGCTGGTCAGTGGATTCCCGCGCATATCCAGCCACAGATCGTCGCGGTATCCGATGGTCTGGATCACCAGCGTGTCGCCTTCCCACTTGCCCGATGAGTAGCCGTTCCATGACGGCTGCGGATCCTCGGGAAGCGGCCGGCCATCCGTGAAGATCTGCCGGTAGCTGGCGTTGAACTCGTCCAGGATGACCACCAAGCCGGGAACCTGGATGAACTTCTGAATGTGCGGCAGCCCATACGACCTTGGGAAGTTCGGAGGCAGGCACTTCGAATGCGGATCTTCCGTTCCCGCGATCGCCGCCCTCTCCTTCATCAGCGCCGCGGCCCAGGGTGTGTAAGGCAGGCCTTCCGCCAGGCCGGCCGCGATGTTCCCAGCCTGCTTGGGCAAGCCGACCGATGCGTCGCCCAGCCCCAGGCCTTTTTCGATGCACTCGCCACTCTCGCCTTTGATATCGGGCGGGCAGGCGCCTTCGTTGCCCTGGTTGTACCACATGCCCGAAAGGTCCGGCTTGCGATCGGCGGTGCGAGGCGTCGGCGCGGCAAGGTTCGGTTTCCCGTCACGAGTTTTGGGAACTCCCGCGGTCGGATAGTGGATCCACTGTGAGAGCAACAGGGCGGCAGTGAGAAGAGATGTCATTGTGCGGATGGTGTTCTCATCAGGAATCCGGGACTTTCCACGATCCCCACGACCAGCGACGACCAGCGATACTGCTTCGCCGCCGCGTCCCGGACGATCTTGCGCACCGCGGGCTCGTCGTAATATTCCAGGCGCCGTCCCAACGCGTAGGCCATCAACTTTTCGGTCAGCGTGCGAGGGAACTGCTCCGGGTCCTTGAGCAGCGCCGAGCGCAGTCCCGGCAGCCCGTCGATCTTGACACCGTTCGCGGTCGTCCCGCTCGCATCCACCGGCTTGCCCGCTTCATCGATCGTCCGCCACCCGCCGACCACGTCGAAATTCTCCAGTGCAAATCCCAGGGGATCGATCACGGAATGGCAGCTGTTGCACGTCGATTGCGTGCGATGCTGGGCCAGCCTTTCGCGCATGGTGGCTGGAATGGTTCCCGGCTTGGTCTCGAGCGTCGCGTTCACTTCCGGCGGAGGCGGCGGAATAGGCGTTCCGAAGATATTGTTCAGCAGCCATTTGCCGCGCAGCACCGGCGACGTCCGGTCCGGATAGGAAGTGGTGACCAGCAGCGCTCCCTGCGCGAGCAATCCTCCGCGCTGGTCGTGGTTGGGAAGCGTCACCCGACGGAACCGGCTGCCGTAGACTCCAGGAATCCCATAATGCCGCGCCAGCCGCTCGTTGACGAATGTGTAATCCGCGTTCAACAAGTCCGCCGCGGGGCGATCCTCGCGCAGCGTACTTTCGACGAACAACTCGGTCTCCTTCTGAAATGCCTGCAAGAGGCTCAAGTCATAGTTCGGATATTTCTCGGGATCGACCACCACTTCTTCCACCTGGCGCAGGTTCAACCACTGCGCGGCGAAATCGTTCACCAGCGCATCGGTCGCCCGCGGATCCGAAAGCATGCGGCGCACTTCTTTTTCCAGATTTTGGGGAGTGCTCAGCTCTTTTCGTTCGGCCAGGGCCAGCAGGCGGTCGTCGGGGATGCTGCTCCACAGAAAGAACGACAGGCGCGATGCTAATTCCAAATCGCTGAGGCGATACGCAGCGGCCGGTTTCGCGGACGGATCGCGAACCACGCGCAGCAGGAAATCGGGATCCACCAGCATGCGCTCGAGCGCGAACTGAATCCCGTTATCGAAGCCTCCGTTGCCTTGGCGGCCCTTGTCGTAAAAGTCCAGCAGCGTGTCGGTATCGGCTTTGGTCACCGGCCGGCGATACGCCAGGCGAGCCATCTTCGAGAGAATCGTCGCGGCGCAAGCACGCTGTTCAGGAACCGCCTTAGGCGGCTGGCACACGTAAATCGCGCGGCGGCTGGCCGTATCTTTGGCGGGACCCTGCACCTGGTACGGTCCGCCGATCTGGACCGATCCGACGTTGGCGTAATCCATATACACCTGGTCGTTTGCGATCACCCTGCCTCGCTGCGCCGGTTGGGGAAGACCTTCGGGCTCCCACATCTCCCTCACGAACGAAACGCCCACCACTCGCGAACCCGCCTGAACTGGAATTCGCACCTCGAGCCCGGCGTCGCCGGTGAGCTGCATGTAGGTTTCCCATTCGGGATCGCCCGCAAAGTTCACTTCGCCGTCTCCGGCGTAACTCGCGGCGGCAGGACGACCCTTGGCTTGCCCGCCCACCGGGAATCGCTTGATCAGCTTGCCATCGAGGCGAATGTCGATCTGCTGGGGCCAGCCCATGCCCTTCAGGTAGTCCTGATACTGCCGCTGCAGGCGGACCTTGATGAGGTACTCACCGTCGACCGGAAAATCGTAGCGAATCGCCATGCCGCCGCGCGATCCGAACGGCAGGTTTTCATCCATCCGGTCTTCCTGCAGGACGTGCAGCGGGACTTCGAATCTCTCCATGCTCGGCTGCGCCGGAGGCAGGCCCGTCGCGAGGCGCGTCACCTGGCGAGCCACCGACATATAGCGCTCCAAGTGAGCCGTCGAGATCGACAACGTATCCGCGAAATTGTCGAAACTGCCGTCGGCCGTGTCATCTCCCGGCAACAGCGGCTTCACGTTCACATCCAGCGCGAACAAATCGCGAATCGCATTGTTGTACTCGGACCGATTCAGGCGATGCACCGCGCCGATTCTGCCGGGATTCGGATTCGCCGCCCAGGCTTTGTCGATTTCATTTTCAAGCGCGAGCGCGATCGTGCGGTATGTGGCCGCGTCGGCGCGAGGCATTCCGGGCGGAGGCATCGAGCCTGCGCGAAGTTTGCCGATTACTTTCTCCAGGACCTCGGCGTGAGCCCCGGGCTTGGTCAAGTCCACGGTGTCGAGCATCAACCCGGCGGTTTTGAGTTTCTGGTTATGGCAGCCGACGCAATAGGTGTCGAGAAAGGCGCGCGGGCTGGGAGGCGATACCACGGTCGGCGCGGGTGCCTGCGCACTGACTCGCGTCAGAGCTACTAGGCCGGCGCCGATCAGCAGCGCCGGTACCGCTATATACAACGCCTTCAGGGAGTTCACGCATTGGCATTATATAACGCCTTGACACCAATCATCGGCGAGCGTAGGCTAAGTCGATAGATTTTAATGCGTTATGGAGGCGACGTTGAAACTTAATCCAGCCATCATTCTGTGCGGCCTGGGCCTGCTGGCAGCCACGATTCCCGCACTCGCTCACCACTCCTTTTCCGCTGAGTACGACTCCAACAAACCCATCAAGATTTCCGGCGTCGTCACCAAGATGGAGTGGATGAATCCTCACGCGCGATTCTACGTCGACGTGAAGGGTACCGACGGCAAGATAGTGAATTGGAACTTCGAGCTGGGTGCGATCCCCGTGCTGCTGAAGCAGGGCTGGCGCAAGGATTCGCTGAAGCAAGGCGACCAGGTTACGGTAGAAGGTTCGCTTGCCAAGGATGGCTCCAAGTCCGCGAACGCCCGCAGCGTTATGCTGCCGGATGGCCGGCGCGTGTTTGCAGGATCGTCGGGCGGCAACGGCCCGGCCAATCAATAACTTCCGTGCGAAAAAACTCCACCATCTTCATCGCCACCATTTTCAGTATCGGGGCGATGGTCGCGAGCCTGACCCTGGCGATCGCGCAAGACAAAGGTGCTCCTCCACCCCCAGCCAAGGGTCCCGGGCGCGCCGCCAAGAAAGGACCCGCGGGACCTCTTCCGCGGCTGTCCGACGGTAAGCCTGATCTCACCGGCATCTGGAACGGATTCGCGGGCGGAGCGGCCAGAGGCGCCGATGCACCCAACATTCAGCCGTGGGCGGCGAAGATCGTGGCGGATCGCCGGAAATCGGAAGGCGCGGAAGATTACGAGGCTCGCTGTCTCCCCGGAGGCCCGCCGCGCGCTGCTCCTTATCACACGGCTTTCTTTGCGACCCCGAAACTGGTGCTGATGCTGTTTGAAGGCAACACTCACATGTATCGCCAGTTCTTCGTCGACGGCAGCAGCCACCCCAAGGATCTGAAGCCGACCTTCTACGGCGACTCCCGAGCCCACTGGGACGGCGACACGCTGGTGGTCGACACGGTCAGCTTCTTTGAGAAATCCTGGTACGACTTCGCGGGAACTCCGCATACCAAGGACATGCATCTGACCGAGACGTTCCACCGCATCGATTACGGAAACATGGAAATGCAGGTGACCATCACCGACCCGGGCGTATTTACCAAGCCCTGGGTCATGAACAGGACCACCAATCTCGAGACCGACTTCGAGATGACCGAGTACGTCTGCAACGAGAACAACCAGGATCCCGAGCATCTCAACGCAACCATCGGCTCCAAAGACCATGAAAAACGTTTGGTGAACGGCGTGCCGCCGGTTCAGGCGAAACGCGCCCCTGCTCCTCCCGCCGGGCCCACGCCGCGCGCGGAAGACGGCAAAGTGGATCTGTCGGGCGTCTGGGTTCCAGGCAGCACCACGCTGCCCAGCGATCCTTCGTATCAACCCGCGTTCAAGAAGATTTACGACGAGCGGAAAGCCAACAAGGGCAAGGACGATCCCGAAAAATTCTGCCTTCCCAACGGAGCCGTGCGCGTCAATCCCCTTCCTTACAAGATTGTGCAGCGATCCAACATGATCGTGCAGCTATGGGAAGGAAACACGCACAGCTATCGCCGGTTCTTCCTGGACGGCCGCAAACCGAACCTCGATGTGGAGCCCGAAAGCTGGACCGGTCTCTCCAACGGAAAATGGGACGGCGACACGCTGGTGGTGGATACCGTCGGCTTCAACGACAAGACCTGGCTCGATTCAACCGGAAAGCCGCATAGCGACGCGATGCATCTGGTGGAGCGTTACAAGCGGCCCGATCTGGGTCATCTGAACGTCGAACTTCTGATCGAAGATCCGAAGGCGTTCACCAGGCCGTACTCGTTCACTCGATCCTTTACGCTCGCGCCTGGATGGGAACTGCAGGAGTACGTGTGCCAGGCGATTTTGGACGGAATTTACTAGGCTACTTCCCGACCAGGTGCGGCCCGTCTTTGTCGTTTTCCTGACAGACGAACTCGATCAGGTCGGTATCGAGCATAATCCGCTGATGCACCGTAACGGTCCAGGGTTTGGTGTACGCTTTCGGATCGTCGATGGTCACCTCGATTTCCAGGCGCCCGAATTCAGGGCGGCGGAAGCGCTCGATGATTCTTCCGGTTTCCGTGAGTGGGCTGCCCTCGACGTCCAGCCAGCCTAGATCGCGGAAGTGCTTCGACTCGACCACCAGCGTGTCGCCCTCCCATTTACCGACCGAGTAGCCGTACCACCAGGGCTCGACGTCGTCCGGCAGCGAACGCCCGTCGGTGAAGATCTGGCGCAATCCCGAGTTCGCTTCGTAAATGATCACGATCACGCCCGGCGTCTGGACCATCTTTCTGGGCTGGCCGTGCGTGTGAAGCTGCATCACGCCGAGCGGCAGGCAGTGCGCGTCGGGATTATCCTTGCTGTTCTCGGCGACGCGCGCCCGATGCAGGTCGGCCGCCCAGGGCTGGAACGGAAGACCGTCCTTGAAGGAAGCGCCCAGGTTCCAGAACTGGCTGGTCCTCACGGATAAAGGAATGATGTCGGTGTTTCCCGGTTCCGGCTTGGCCGGCGCTGGCGCTCCCGGCGGACGCGTGTACTGCCAGACACCCGAAAAATCCGGATGCCCGTCGGCGGACCGGGGCGCGGGACCGGCAAGATTCGGCTTGCCGTCGGCGGTCTTGGGAACTCCGGGAGTAGGGTAGTTCGGCCACTGCGCCAACAACCCTGCCGGCAGAAGAGCCAGAAGCACACCCGTCAGAAGAACCCCAGCGGGATGGAGTCGGGATCGCATTTGTCTCCTAGAAAGTATGCCTCAAATAATCCTCGCGCGCCGGGACATGTCCCGGACGGCTTCCTGCACCGTTTTCAGAAGTCCCGGCAGATCGTCCCACACAGGATCCCTCGGATTTCCGTTCACCGACACCGCTGCCCGCACTTCGCCATCCGCGTCAAAAACCGGGACGCTTAGCGCCCGCAGATCCGAGTAAACTTCGCCGTCTGCGATCGCGTAGCGCTGCTTGTGAACCATATCCAGCTCGGCCAGGAAGTGCTTTTTGGAAACGATGGTCGCCGCGGTACTGCGCGCGAGCCCGTGCTTGGCGATCAGATCGAGCACTTGCGGCCTCGGCAGGAACGCGAGAAGCACTTTCCCCAGCGCGGTCGAATGCGCCGGCAACTCCCGCCCGATGTCCCTTTGCGTCCTGACGCGATAGGCCCCGCCGCGCGCACTCGCCTGAATCGCCCGATCCACAAAGCGCGGACCCTCCACGCGGTCGACCAGCAACACCCGTCCTCGTTGCAGTACGCCGATGCCCGCCGACAATCCGGTCTGGCTGGTGAGCTTGTACAGCGCCGGCTCGGCAACCGTCCTGATCCCGACCTCGCGCAGCGCACCGTGCGCCAGCGCGACCGGCGTCAATCCGATCTTGTATCGCCGGGAGGCCGCGTCCTTTATGAGGTATCCTTCGCGCTCCAGCCTGCTGACGATATACGAGCAACTGCTCTTGGGAATCTTCAGCTCGCGGCTGATATCGGTGTTCCTGAGTCCGCCAGGCGTCTGCTCGATGACCTTGAGCAGAACCAGGGCGCGTTCCAGCGAATTCGTTCCGCTCATGCTTCCTGGCTCCAGTGTAGTTCAATAGGTTGAACAGGGCCTTGACCCGGGCCGTGACTGGTTATATCGTCGCGATATGACGAAAGCCGCCATCTTATTGCTCGCGACCGCCGCAGCCGCCTGCGCGCACCACTCCTTCGGCGCGGAGTACGATGCGAACAAGCCCATCAATCTGACCGGCGTGGTGACCAAGGTCGAGTGGACCAATCCACACAGCTTCTTCTATCTGGATGTGAAGGACGCCTCCGGGAAAGTCACCAACTGGAAGCTGGAGGGGTTTCCGCCCAACGTGCTCTACCGGACCGGCTGGAAGAAAGACGTCACCATCAAGCAGGGCGACGAAATCACCGTGACCGGATGGCGGGCTCGCGATAACACCGAGTGGGGCCACTCGCGTGAAGTGACCTTTAAGGACGGCAAGAAGCTGTTCTTCGGACCTCCCGCAGGCACAGGCGACGGCGGAAACGCGCCGGCCGTTGACGTTCCGGCAAAATAAAACCATGACTGCATTCCGCATCGCCCTCAATTTCGCGGCTGCGGCCGCATTCGCCGCTTTGCCGTTCGCCCTCGCCGGCCAGACACCAACGCCGAAGATCCCGCGCGCCTCCGACGGCAAGCCGGATCTCACAGGAGTCTGGCAGGGCGGGAGCAACCGCATCGGGACCTGGGAGGAAGCCAACGCCGGCGGCGGAACTAACGCGACAACCGGCCAGATTACTCCCTTCGCTGTGCGCGGGCCTCAGGAGAAAGCTCCCTATCAGCCCTGGGCCGCCGAAAAGGTTCTGGAGTCCTTCAACCGCCGCGGCATCGACGATCCGATGGCGCGATGCTTCGCGCCGGGCGTGCCGCGCACCACCACCATGGGACTCTTTCCCATGCAGATCGTCCAGACGCCGCAAACCGTCGTGATGCTGTTCGAGGTCTTCCATGTGTTCCGCGTCATTCCCATCGGCGCAAAGCACCCCGACGATCTGGAGCCGTCCTTCATGGGGAACTCGGTGGGCCGTTGGGAGGGCGACACTCTGGTCGTCGATGCCATCGGGTTCAACGACAAGACCTGGCTGGCCGGGACGGGCACCTTCCACAGCGATAAACTGCACGTGGTCGAGAAGTTTACCCGCATGGATGAGAACACCATCGCGTACGAAGTCACCATGGAGGATCCGGTGGTGCTCACCAAGCCGTGGGTTGTCCGCAGCACCATCATGCTGCGTCCGGGCACGCGTCTCAGGGAGTATGAATGCGTCGAGAACAACACCGACCTCGAGCACTACGAGAAACTCCTCAAGGACGAGTCGATTTTCAGGCGAAAATAGCAGCCCTCTCCCCCGTTTCTCCGGCGGGCGATTCGTAGTATGCTCGGCGTGAGGTGAGTCGCATGCTCCTGCAACGATTGCTCGCGATTTCGCTGAGCGCATCCTCCATTTGGGCCGCTGACGCCAGTATCGGGACTTGGAAACTCAATCCCGCCAAATCGACTTATAAGCCCGGTCCTCCGCCGGTCGCGGAAACCCGGATCTACCAGGCGCAGAGTAAGGGAGTCAAGACGACCGTCAAGACCACCTGGGCCGACCGGCTGACCACCACCGTCGAGTATCCGGCGAATTACGATGGCAAGGACTATCCCGTATCCGGCTCGCGAGACGTGGACGCGGTCGCATTGACCCGGGAGGACGACTTCACCTCCGCCGCCACTCTCAAGCACGCCGGCAAGGAGATCGGCGTCGCGCGCCGCGTAGTTTCGCGGGATGGGAAAACCATGACCATCAGCTACAAGGGCATCAACACCCGAGGCGACCTTGTGGATAACGTGGCGCTGTACGACCGGCAGTAGCCTGCTGGTTGAAACGCTTCGTCCAAGGAAAATGTCTTTTAGATGTGGTGCCATTTCCTTCGTGAGTAATTCGATTCAGTGATCGACAAAAATTCGCAGCTTGAGAGTCCCCGTTATCATGTGCTGGTTGCCGAAGACAATCCAGCCGACGTCGGCTTGGTGCGGGAGGCGTTCGCCACCCATCATGTCGCTTGCGCGCTTCATGTAGTTTCCGACGGAGCGCAGGCAATTGCGTTTATCAACCGGCTGGATGCGAGCCCGGGTGCCGCGCAACTGGATCTGGTTCTTCTCGACATGTACCTTCCCAAGCATGACGGAGAAGAGATCCTCGGGTGCCTGCGGTCCACGCAGAAATACGCTCGGGTTCCCGTGATTCTCATGACCGGCGCGGATTACGCCGTCGTGGAACGGAAAGCCGGGAAGCCCGCGGGGCTGAGCTATTTTCGCAAGCCGTCCAGTCTCGACGAATTTCTCCAGCTTGGTCTGCTCGTCCGGCGGATTCTCAACCGGGAGACGGAGCCGATCGCGCCGTCCATGCAGAGCAAAGGCGTGCCGGGCAAAGCCGGTGCGCTGGGAGCCGCGTGATCGGAGGGGATCCCGCTCGCCGGGCAAGGCATCCCGAGGACGGGTAGCAGTTACAGTACGAGGATTCTGGTAGGCGCGCCTGGACTCGAACCAGGGACCCTCAGCTTAGAAGGCTGATGCTCTATCCACCTGAGCTACGCGCCCGCGATTCGCTCGTTCTTCGATAGTACAACGGGAGCGCGCGGCTGCCGAAAAACGCGGCGGGACTCAGCCCTTACGGTTTCGGGATACCCCGCGAGATCACTTCTACAAGCCTCGGCAGGGTCCGACTGCGAGTTGGGGCAATCTGGTAGGCATAGCCGGTGGATAAAACGCTGCACGGCCTTTGTGGAGACAGAAGGTTTTTCAGGGTGGCCAGTAGGACGATTGGGCATCGAACCCAACTGCGCGGGAGTACTGCGCATCCGCCATCCGTATCTGCCCGTACCACCCCTTAACAGCGGCGTAGCATCGCCAGCGTCCCTGGTTTTATCCCGTTGCACTACGGGTCCATCGACCTGACTAGCTTACCCGACGCCCAGGTTTCCAATAGGTTCGCTTGGGGGCTACCCCATGAGTCGGTGACTCGGCGACTGCCCCGCTCGTACGCGCGGAGGCAGATAGCAGGCTTGGCCGTGCCCTGGGTCGGCTGTATGCTTCCGTGCCACTATCTGCACAATCGGCTCCGGAAGCTAGTCACTAGCCAAGAGGTTATCTTGGTCACTGGCATCACCTCCGTTTCAACTCTCTAGATGCGTGTGGATACTGAGGGGATTCAGGTAACTGGCTCGCGGCTGCTGGAGGAGCAACCGGCCGCACGGAGGCAACCACTAACCTTTTATGACCTTCGCTGAAATAGAACAAGACTTCAAACAGTCCCTCGGATACGTGCGGCAAGACATCAGATGGCTCCGACAACATAACTCCGGCCTGAACTACACGGTGGCGCTACTCATCGGGTGCGGATGTGAAATGTTGGCGGCGGCAGCCGGTGACAAGAAACGGCGGGGCGAGCGCGTACTCGCTGAAATGCTCCCAGCGGGCGATTGGAGACTATTGGCCGACCCGCTGAACACCGCCCTGAGGGATGGGCTGGCACATGGTTTTGACACTAAGAAACTCGGTGTTGGCGGGCAGCATATTCAGATCTATGTGTCTTGGAATCAGCCCGAGATGGTAACGATACGTAGAGTCCCCTCGGGACTGGGCGTTTACGTCGGCATGGAACCGCTATCGCAAGCACTCATCGCTAAGATCGATAGCTACGAAAGCCTTTTGAAAGCTGATGAGGAAGCCCGAAGGAAATTCAGGACAGCGTACGACTATCAGCGCGTAGCGCCGTTCAACGCCAGCGAGTCGTCTGCATGGGACCGATTGGTCAAGGCTGCCGGAGTGTGACTTCCTAACTCACGCGACGCGCACCACGTGAAAGTCCTGATGCTCGAACAGCGGCAGACTGTTTGCACGCCTGGTTTGGGATCCGAGTATTGAGAACTGGTTGTTTCTCGATCGCCAGAAAGAGGTCTTCGTTTGCAATCGAACGCGGTTTTAGAAGGATTCTCTATCCACAGCTACCCGGACACGTCGAGCTTACCGGGCGCGAGGCAGGCTATAGATTTCGCGAACCAGAGTGAGCGCCTGATCCAGCAGGCTGTAGCCGAGCTCGACCCCGATCACGTGGCTCGCGCCGCGACGGGCGACGTGCTTCACGCACGCTCGGCCGAACAGCCCTCCGGTTTCCGACCGCAGCGACACATGCGTACCCACAGGGATCCACTGCGAAGTCTCCAGGCACATCCCGTGCTCGGAGACATCCTTGCTCGCCGCCTTGGCGTACTTGGGCTGCCAGGAATCCTCGTCCCACAAGAGCGAAAACGACGCGCGATAGCGAACCCGCGGATCCCGCCGCTCGTTCCGCTTGCTCTTGAACGGCGCGTTGAACGCCTGAAACGGCTTTTCGAAATGTGCTTGGGCGGCCATAACCGAGGCTCGATTCCACACTAGGGTCCGGACCCTAGGCCCACAATAAGAAGCCAGTACTAGGCCGCATGGGTGAAAGGCCCACATCCTTGCCTAAGATTCTCCTTAAGGACATGGTCTGCTTGGCCAGAGCAGTCCCGGAATGTTACTGTTGTGAGTTTGGAGGGTACCATGACCGCTGCCAAAGCCCCTCGTGTCCTTCTAGTTCTCCTAGTCCTGCTGAACCTGGTTCGGGACCACGCTCGGGCGCAGCAGGCCCCCACCGGGCTCCGCATCACCATCGTCGAGGGAGAAGGGGCGATCAATAACGTCCGCCAGCGCGTGAACCGCGAACCCATCGTGCAGGTGGAGGACGAGAACCGGAGGCCGGTCGCCGGCGCCGTAGTGGTCTTTCTGCTTCCCAACCAGGGAGCCTCGGGAACTTTTCCGGACGGATCGCGCATGCTGATGACCGTCACCGATAACCAGGGCCGCGCGGTAGCCCGCGGCATCCGTCCCAACAATCAGAGCGGTCCGCTGCAGATCCGGGTGTCGGCGTCGTTTCAAGGCCTGACCGCGAACTCGGTGATCGCGCAAACCAACATCGTGGGAGCGGCCGCGTCATCCGGATTCGCCGGCCTGAGCACGCTCACCAAAGTACTCATCATCGTGGGTGTTGCCGGAGGCGCCGCCGCCACCGGCGCCGTGATCGCGACCCACACCGGAGACTCGACGCCTCCCGCGATCGTGATCACGCCGGGTGGAACGCCGACCGTCGGAGGTCCTTAACCATGCCAAGTCGAATTGGGCAAAGTCGAATCGTTGTTGCCGCGTGCTGGGTGGGCGCTGCCGTTTCGGCGCTCGCGCAAGTCGGCGCGCCACAGTTAGGCTGGGTTCCGGATGGAACGCGCATCCGGCCGGTGTATGGAATCCCCGCGGCTGCGGCCGTGGGCGGCCCGATTCTACCCGATCAGGAATTTTCGAAAATCGCTTCCTCACCGGCTCGCAACTTCGTACTGGTTGCCGCCGCGGATAGCGGCGCAGTGTCGATTTACACGCCGGATCGCGGCCTGCGCGCGCTCGATGGCGCGGGCGCGAGTCCCGACCTGATCGCGCTGAGCCCGCGCGGGTCGTCGGCGGTATTGTGGTTTTCCTCGAACCAGGCGCAGGTGATCACCGGATTGCCGGATGCGCCGGTCCTCCGCCAGGTGGATGCATCGTTTCTAGGCTCGACGCTGGGCGCCCTGGCTTTGAGCGACGACGGGGCGTGGCTGTCCGGGATCTGGCCGCAAGGCGCGTACGCATTCGGCCCCGGCGGGGAGGTGAATCGCCTGCCCATGGAAAACATCACGGCGATCGCATTTTTCCAGGGATCCCACGACTTGGCTGCCGCCGGCGCTTCCGGCCTGCAACGCGTGACCGGCATCGAGGGTTTCGCGATTGTGTCGAACCTGCTGATGTCCGAGGATTCGTCCCTGCAGCCGGTGGCGATCGCGGCAGCCTCGAACAACCGCGCCGTCTTGATCGCGGATAACAGCGGAGCGATAACCACTGTCGACGTGGCAACGGGAACCGCGACGACATCGGACTGCGGGTGCCAGCCCGCGGGCATCTTCGGCATGGGACCATCCACGTTCCGGCTGACGGGCCTCGAAGGCGGATCTTTTAAGATGTTCGATACGGTTCTGGGCGAAATCCTGTTCGCGCCGGTGGCCTTGGTTGCGGAAGGAACTGTCGAGAGCGAAGGAGCCGCACAATGAGACGGCTCGCGTCGCTGGCTCTCGTCGTTGCCGCATTCGCTGGCGCCGCCGCAGCTCAGTCCCTGGTGATCACCAATGAGACGCTGCCTACGGTGATTATCGGGCAGCCTTATCCAGCGGTGACTCTGACGACCTCGGGTGACCCCGGCCCGATCGTATGGAACACGGATGGCATGCCTTTCGGTTTCGCTGTAGGTGGCGTTCCCATCGGCCAGCCAGCCACCACCGGAATTTTTTGTTACGGCACTCCGAACTCGAACCCGAATAATCCCAACGGTCCTCCGAATTGCTCAAGTGGTCCTGTCCAGAACGTCGTGCCAGGAGTGTACTCGTTCTACATTGGGGCAAGCTCGCTATCCACGCAACAATCCACTGCGGTTCGATACACCTTGGCTGTCGTGGCGCCGCTCCAGATCCTGACCTCTCCTCCTCCGCCGCTCGCGGCCGCGAATCAGTTTTACACCACGCAGATCCAGACCAGCGGCGGAACGGGCCAGTTTCGCTGGTCCCTCACCGCGGGCGCCTTGCCGCCTGGAATGGGATTGGATTCCGTTAGCGGCGTCATATCCGGCGTCGCGCCCGGGGTAAACGGTGCTTACACGTTTACGTTGCAGGTTCTGGATCAGGTAACTCAGTTCTCTGCTTCACAAACCTTCACCATCAACGTTGTCGGCGGGCTCGCGATCACCACCACAAGTTTGCCGGAAGCCACCGTGGGACAACCTTATTCCTTCCAGCTGGACGCGCAGGGAGCTCCGGTACAGGTCTGGTCGGTGGCGCCCGGCTGGCAGTTGCCATCGGGATTCAACTTGTCCTCAAGCGGGTTGCTTTCGGGAACCGGGCTCAGCCCCGGTCAGACGGAGGTCGTGATCCAGGTAACCAACCCACAGGCTGGAGCAGCCTCCTCGATTGTTGTCGAGCGGGTGCGGCCCCAAGCGACTTCGGGACTGACCGCGTCGCGCAGTTTCGTCTTGCGCGTCACGTTAGGACCGTTGGGGATCAAGGAAACGACGCTCCCTACGGCGACGCAGAACGTCCCGTATCAACTGCCGCTCACGCCGCAAGGCGGGATACCGCCCTACACCTGGAGTTTTGACATTCCGAATCAGCAAGGGATGAGCATCGGCGCGAACACCGGCATCATTTCGGGCACGCCCACAGCGGCCGGCGTGATTAACTTGCCGGTTACGCTCAAGGACTCGACCGGGTTCGCGTTTTCGAGGGCGTTCGCGCTCAATGTAGGAAATTCAGTCTCGATTATCACCACTTCTCTTGCGAGTAGCCCGGCGAACTTGCCGTATTCCGATACGCTCACGGCGGGCGGCGGCGTCCTCACCTACAAGTGGAGCGTGGTCTCCGGAAATCTGCCTCCCGGTCTGACCTTGACGACCACGGCCAACAGCACCGGAGTCATCTCCGGTACGCCGACTACGGAAGGTGTGTTCCAGTTCACGGTGCAAGTACTCGATTTCGCCGGCGGCACGGCCACCAGGGCGTTCACGATCACCATCGGCCCGGTGCTGGCCATCACCACCACCTCGCTTCCTGACGGCGCGCTGGGCGGAGTACAGTATTCGCAAGCACTGGCCGCCATCAACGGGACGACGCCCTACACCTGGGCGATCGCTTCCGGCGCGCTGCCCCCGGGATTTCAGCTTAATGCCGCCACCGGCGTCATTGCCGGCGTCATTAACGCGACTCCGTCAGGCACTGGAACCTTCACCTTCGATGTTCAAGTCACCGACGCCGCGAGGAACGTCGCGCACAGAAACTTGACCATTAAGATCCCGTTGCGGATCCTTACCGGTAACTTGAGCGCGGTTGTGCTGACAGCCTTTTCGCAGGTTCTTTCCGCTACGGGCGGTCTGGAGCCCTACACTTGGTCATCCGGCGTTTTGCCGCCCGGGCTCCAATTGAACAGCGTCACGGGTGTGATTAGCGGAACTCCGACCGCCGGAGGAAACGTTCCAGTCGTGTTCACCGTTACCGACGCCCGCGGAGTGACGGGAACCGCCACCATCACCTTCTTCATCGTCCAGCCGCCGGCGCCGGCTACGACCATCGGCGTGGGCGCCGCCACGCAGCCTCCGGTCAGCCTGACCACCGCCGCGCCGTACGCTTCGGAGATCACCGGATTCATCACGCTGAGATTCACTCCCGCCACGGGCGTAACCGGCACCGACGATATGGTGCGCTTCTCGAACGGGACGCGGAGCCTCGAATACATCGTGCGGCCCAACACGACGACGGCGATCTTCCCGACCTCGGCCAACCCGGTCATCGTGCCGGGCACGGTGGCGGGAACCATCACGCTGACGGCCAGCTTGTCGGCGGGAGGCCAGGACATCACGCCGTCTCCTGCTCCTACCAGGACCATCGTCATCGATACCGCCGCCCCCGTGATCACCGCGGTTGCCCTGCAGCAGGTAACGGGCGGGATCAGCGTCGTGGTCACCGGATACTCGAACACGCGCGAGGTATCGAGCGGGAGCTTCACCTTCGCCGTATCCACCGGCAATACGCTGTCGCAGGCTCAGATCACCGTGCAGCTGACATCGGCGTTCGCTGCGTGGTTCAACGGCGCCGCGTCCAATGCGACCGGAGGCCAGTTCAAGCTCACGGTTCCTTTCAGCGTGACCGGCAACGCCACGGCGATCAATAAAGTCACCGTGACGCTGACCAACTCAAGAGGGACGTCGGGCGCGGTCAGTTCGCCATAGTATGGCGCCGTCCGAAAAAACCGTTTCCGGCAAGCGAGTCGCGATGGTGGTCGCGGTGGTGATCCTGATCGCCGTCGCGGCGGGTTGCTATTGGATGTACATCAACTATCTGGCTGCTCCGCGTCAGCCGTAGCTTGTGCCACGCCCGTTAGGGCGGGGGATCATAGAAGCTCAGGCAGTTGTCCCCTTGCCGGAGGACGCGCCGCTGCTGGAGTGATCCATAGGCGGGTTTGAGTTTCAGCCGCACGTCGTGCTGCACGATCACCAACGCCGGCGGGATCTCGCCGAGCTTCGTCAGCGCCGTCTCATACTCGCCGGACAGGTCGTACGGCGGATCCAGGAATACGATGTCCGCCGTGATCCGGCCGACCAGCGCATTCGCTTTTCCCTGCCGCACATCCGCCCGGCCTTCCAGCCCCAACGACTTCAGATTCTCGCGCAGGATGCCGATCGCGGCGCGGCTGTTTTCGGCGAATATCGTCCGCGACGCTCCCCGGCTCAGGGCTTCGATCCCGACAGCTCCTGAGCCCGCGTAGAGGTCGGCGAACACAACGCCCTCGATGCGCGGCGCCAGCACGTTGAACAAAGCTTCCCGGAGACGATCCGGGGTCGGACGCACATCCAGGCCCGGTACGGACTTGATTACGCGGCTGCGGAATTCCCCTCCGATGACGCGCATCTCTACCCGACCTGTACCAGCCCGTAGCGGCGCTGCCAGTGGTCGCGGATAAACTCGATCGCCTTGCGCAGATCGGTCTCAAGCGGCGGATGCGCCACGAACGCGGCCGCCTCATTGCGCGCGATCTCCAGAATATCGGCATCGCGCAGGATGTTGCCGATATGCAGCGCCGGCAGTCCGGATTGTTTCGTGCCAAAGAATTCGCCCGGCCCGCGCAGCTTCATGTCCATCTCGGCGATGTAAAAACCGTCGCTCGATTCGACCAGCGTCCGGATGCGCTCGCTGGCCGTAGGGTTCAGCTTCTCGGTCACCAGGATGCAGTAGCTCTGCTCCGCGCCTCTCCCGACGCGCCCGCGAAGCTGGTGGAGCTGCGCGAGGCCGAAACGCTCGGCCTGCTCGATCAGCATCACCGTGGCATTGGGAACATCCACGCCGACCTCGATCACCGTGGTCGACACCAGGATCTTCGTCTCGCCGCGCTGGAATTTTTCCATCGCGGATTCCTTCTCGTCCGCCGAGAGCTTGCCGTGCAGCAGGCCGACGGCCAAGTCTGGAAAGACCACTCTGGAAAGATGCTCGTGCATCTTCTGCGCGGCCTTCATCGCCTGCGTCTCTGACTCCTCGATCACTGGATAGACGACGTACGCCTGAAACCCGCGTTCGATGTGACTGCGCAGGAAACTGTAGACCTGCTCGACGCGCGTGTCCTCTACGTGCTTAGTGATGATCGGGACCCTGCCCGGAGGCATCTCGTCGATCACGCTCACGTCCAGGTCGCCGTAAATCGTCAAGGCCAGCGTCCTTGGAATGGGCGTCGCCGTCATCACCAGGACATCGGGATGCTGCCCGCCCTTTTCGAGCAGCTTCTGGCGCTGCTCGACGCCGAAACGATGCTGCTCGTCGACCACCGCGAGCCCAAGTTTGGCGAATTCGACGTCGGCCTCCAGAAGCGCGTGCGTGCCGATCACCACCTTCGCCAATCCCGCCGCCGCCAGCTTCTTGAGCTGCGCCTTCTCGCGCGCCGTGCTCGACCCGGTGAGCAGAATCGTGGTGTAGCCGAGTTTCTGGAACAGCTTCTTGAAATAGAAATAGTGCTGCGCCGCCAGGATTTCCGTGGGCGCCAGCACCGCCACCTGGTAGCCGTTTTCGATGGCGATGATCGCGGCCTCGGCCGCCACCAGCGTCTTGCCGCTGCCTACGTCGCCCTGCAGCAGCCGGTACATCGGATGCGGAGCGGCCATATCGTGCGCGATCTCCGCCAGCACACGCTTCTGCGCGCCGGTGGGTTTGAACGGCAGCATCTGCTTGATCCGTTCCCGCACGCGGTCGCTCAATTGAAACCCGATCCCCGGATCGAGACGTGCCCGGGCGCGCTTCAGTTCCAGTCCGCATTCGAGCCAGAAGAATTCCTCGAAGATCAGGCGCCACTGCGCCGGTGAACGAAAGGAATTCAGCAGACGAAGATCCGAATCGGGCGGCGGAAAATGCAGTCCGCGGATCGCGGTCCAGCGATCCGGCAGCTTCATCTGCTGCAGGATGTGGGGCGGGAGAGGATCTTTCTGCGGAGTCGCATTCTCTAATACGCGATGGATCAACGAACGGAACACCCGGGTGTTCACTTTCCCCGCCGCTTCATACACGGGAACCACCCGGCCGGTGTGCAGCGAGGAATCGCCGTCGTCGTCTCCCGAAAGAATTTCGAACTCGGGATGCATCATCGCGAGGCCGCGCGAGTAGGAATCGTACTCCACCTTGCCGAACAGCGCGACCTTCAACCCCGGCGACAGGATGTCGTTCAGGTAGCCGCCGTGGAACCACTTGCCGGTGAGTACCGCCCCGGAAGGATCGGTAAACGTTGCCTCGAACATCCCCAGTCCGCGCCTGCGGAAGCCCGCAAGCCTGGTGGTGCGCACTTCGGCCAGCACCGTCGCCATTTCACCGGGAGCCAGCCCGCGGATCTGCTTGACGTTACTGCGATCCTCGTAGCGAAAAGGGGCGTAAGTAAGCAGGTCCTCGACAGTCTTAAGGCCCTTGGCTTCGAGCATCGCGGCGCGCGCCGGGCCCACGCCTTTCACGTACATGAGTGGAGTTAAAAGGTCCAACGCTTAGAGGTTCCAGCCCAGGGGGATAGATTCAGTGTACAGGCTCGCCAACCTCAGGACTCCAGTCCTCGGGCAAGGTTGGTACCTGTAGTACCTCGGACCGGGATGGCTCCCCCAGGGTCCAGCGATAACCTGTCTGCACAGGAGACCAACAATGGCAACCATACTCAGCAGCCTCGGGATCAATAAGATCTGGCAGGACCAGCGCGGGCAGGACCTGACGGAATTTGCGCTTCTGGGCGGCCTGGTAGCGGCGATTATCATCGCTATCTCGCCGGAGTTGGTCTCCCTCTCCCAAAACCTGGTCGCATTGGTCGCGAAGGTGACCCAAACGGCCCTGAGCGCTGCCGGGCTAGAATAATGAGTTCATGCCCGAACTCCTCGCGGGTAAAACCGCGCTGATTCTAGGCGTCGCGAACAAGTGGAGTCTCGCCTACGCCATTGCCCAAGCCTTCCGTCGCGAGGGCGCAAAACTGCTGCTGACCTATCAAGGCGATCGGCAGAAGGATGCCGTCACCGAACTCGGCTCCGAACTGGGCGCCGCCGCTGTTTTTGAGTGCGACGTCACTCGCGAAGAAGATCTGGCAAAACTGGCCGAGACTGTCCGCGAACATGGCCAGCTCGATACTCTGGTCCACAGCATCGCCTTCGCCAACCGCGAGGACCTGTCGCGTCCGTTCGTCGAAACCTCTCGCGCCGGGTACTTGCTTGCGCAGGACGTGTCGGCTTATTCGCTGGTCGCCGCCGCCCGGACGGTCGCCCCTTTCATGACTAATGGCGGCTCGGTGATGACGCTCTCTTACCTCGGTGCGACTCGGGTAGTGACGAATTATAACGTGATGGGCGTCGCCAAAGCGGCGCTCGAGGCCTGCGTGCGCTATCTTTCGAGCGACCTGGGACCATCGAACATCCGCGTAAACGCGATCTCCGCCGGGCCGGTGAAAACCGTCTCGGCTCGCGGAGTGGCGGGACTCGGCAAGATGCTCGAGACGATGCCCATGCGTGCTCCCCTGCGGCGCAATTGCACGCCGGAAGAAGTCGCCGATACCGCGGTGTTTCTCGCAAGCGACCTCGGCCGCGGCGTCACCGGCAACATCCTGTTCGTCGACGCCGGATATCAGGTGATGGGTTTCTAGGCGAACGCCACGGCGCCCGACAGCCTGAAGTACATCATCAGATCCGTCGCTGGCGGCGCGATCCCCAGTTGCCGGATCATCCCCATCACCTGGCCCCGATGCAGCGTATCGTGATTCACCAGGTGAAGCACCGCTCTTTCCGCCGCCACCTGGTACAAGACGCCTTCCGGGGACTTGCACGGGACCATGCGGCCGAGATCGGCGTCCTGAAGGCCCTCGGCCCAATCCTCCCACTTCTGCAGGATCGCCGGCCATTCTTTTTCGAGCGTCGCAAGATCCGACTCCCGAATCACCGGCTCATTGGGATCCACAACGCGCGAGTACCAGATTCGGTCCGCGAAATGGATGTGCGACAGCGTTCCGAGGATGCTTTCGTGCGAAATGCCCACACTGCGGGTGAGGTCGTCCGGGTTCAGCTTCTTGGCCGCCTCGAAAACCCTCTGCGAAGCCCAAGTCGAATACTTAAGATGCGTTCGGATTTCAGCCGTAGTCATGTTTGTATTCTCTAATATGTAAGGCCATGCCGGAACTCCCCGACGTCACCGTCTATATCGAAGCCCTCGACCAGCGGATCTCCGGCCATACCCTGACGCAGGCGCAGATCGCGAGCCCTTTCCTGCTGCGCACCATCGAGCCTCCGGTGTCCGCGTGCATCGGCCGCAAGGTTTCATCCCTGAGGCGCGTGGGCAAGCGCATTGCGATCGGATTCGATAACGACGTCTGGCTGGCGCTGCATCTGATGATCGCCGGACGACTCCACTGGAGCGATCGCGTGAAGAAAGCGGACGGCCGCCGCACCCTGGCCGCGTTTCTTTTCGAAAACGGCTGCCTGACGCTGACCGAGGCCGGATCGCAAAAGCGGGCTTCCCTACACATGGCGCAAGGAGAAGCGGGTCTTGCGGCGCTCGATCCCGGCGGAATGGACGTCATGACTGCGTCCCTCGACGAGTTCGCGCGCGGCCTGACCGTCGGCAATCACACGTTAAAACGCGCGCTCACCGACCCTCGTGTCTTCAGCGGGATCGGCAATGCGTATTCGGATGAGATCCTGCATCGCGCGCGGCTATCGCCGATCACGCTGACGTCGAAGTTGACCGGCGAACAAATCGCGGCGCTACTTGCCGCCACAAAAGAGGTACTGGCGGAATGGGTCGTGCGGCTTCGCGACGAAGCGGCCGGGGGATTTCCCGAAAAGGTCACGGCGTTCCGCCCGGAGATGGCCGTCCACGGTCGTTACGGACTGCCCTGCCCCCGCTGCGGATCCAAAATTCAGCGCATCCGGTACGCATCGAATGAGACCAATTACTGCGCTATGTGCCAGACCGGGGGACGATTACTGGCCGATCGTGCGCTCAGCCGGCTGCTGCGGGAGGACTGGCCCCGCACGCTCGAGGAACTGGAAGACCTGAAAGCCCGATGAGGATGTAACCAAAGAACCCGGGCGAAGTATACCTTCCATGGGTAACCTCTGGGCCGACATCAAGTACGCTTTTCGTTCGTTGCACAAAGCTCCCATGTTCACCGCCGTTGCGGTGCTGTCCCTAGCACTCGGCATCGGTGCGAACACCGCCATTTTCAGCCTGCTGGATCAGGTTCTGCTGCGCCTGCTGCCGGTGAAGAACCCCAAGGAACTGACGCTGTTCATCATGCGCGGCCAGCATTACGGAGGCAACTGGGGCCCGAATGCCGTGTCCTACCCGATGTACCGCGATTTCCAGGATCACAACGAGGTGTTCTCGGCGATGTTTGGCCGCTTCTCTTTCAGCGGCAGCTTCACCGTCGACGGCTCTACCGATCCCGTGCAGGCCGAACTGGTTTCAGGCACGTATTTCCCGACCTTGGGAGTGGGAGCGGCCCTCGGCCGAACGCTTACACCGGAGGATGACAAGACCACCAGCGGCCATCCTCTGGCAGTGCTGAGCTACAGCTTCTGGGAAACGCATTTCGCGAAGGACCGGAACGTCTTGGGCAAGAAGGTCCTGCTGAATAATATTCCGCTGACCATCGTCGGCATTGCGCAACGGGAGTTTTATGGCATCGATCTGGCGAACGCCGCTCAGGTATTCGTCCCCATGATGATGCAGCCCGACGTGTTGCCCGCCAACAAAACCTTCCTGACCGAGCGCCGGATGCGCTGGGTAAACGCGTTCGGAAGACTGAAGCCCGGCATCACCCAGGCGCAAGCGCAGGCTTCTCTTCAACCTTACATGCACTCGATTCTCGAGATGGAAGTGCAGCAGCCCGCGTTTCGAACCGCCTCCGCGCTGGTCCGGGAACAGTTCCTCAAGTGCTACATGGATCTGGTGCCGGGGTCACAAGGCCGTTCGTTTGTGCGGCAGCAGCTTCGGGCTCCGCTGTGGGTATTGATGGCCATCACAGGGACCGTCTTGTTGATCGCCTGCGCCAATCTTGCGAACCTGCTCCTGGCTCGGGCGGCCGGGCGGGAAAAGGAAGTCGCAGTGCGCCTGGCCGTGGGCGCCAGCCGCTGGCGAATCGTGCAGCAACTCCTCACCGAGAGTCTTCTGCTGGCCGCGCTTGGCGGCGTAGCGGGTGTGGGAATCGCGTTTCTCGCCGACAAGATCCTGCTGGCTGCCTTCGTGCCTTCCGACTCTCAGGGTCTGAAGATCTCGACGGCTCCCGACCCTCGTGTCCTGCTGTTCACCTTCGGACTGACGCTGACGACAGGCTTGCTGTTCGGCCTGTTTCCCGCACTGCGAACAACGAAACCCGACGTGGCTCCTACATTGAAGGATCAGGCAGGCGCGGTGGTGGGAGGCGGGAATGTAAAGCTCCGCAAGGCATTGGTCGCGTCCCAGGTGATGCTTTCGCTCCTGTTGCTGGTGGGCGCGGGACTCTTCCTGAAGAGTCTGAGCAATCTGAGAAATCTGGGGCCGGGGTTTCCGGTAGAACGTCTGATCGGCGTCAATTTGAATCCCTCGCTCATCGGCTACAACGCGCAGCGGACAAAGCTGTTCTACCAGCAGCTCACCGACAACCTGCGGGCCGTTCCCGGAGTGCAATCGGTGGGACTCGCCGCGGTCCGCATTCTGAAAAACAACGAGTGGGATAACTGGGTGAGCATCGAAGGATACACGCCCAAGCCGGGCGACCGTCCCGACGCCTTCATGAATTCGATCAGCCCCGGCTACTTCGCCACCATGGGTGTTCCCATCGTGGCCGGGCGGGATTTCACGGTTCAGGACACGCAGGAGGTGCTCCATCGTGAGCCTTCGAACTGGGTTCCCACCAAAATCATCGTGAATGAATCTTTCGTGAAACGCTATTTCTTCGGCCGCAATCCCCTGGGCCAGCATGTCGGATTCGGGATCGATCCCGGGACGAAGACCGACATGGAGATCATCGGGGTTGTCAAAGACATCAAGTACATGAACCTCCGGAACGAGATTCCGGATCAGGCGTTCCTGCCGTACCTGGCTTCCCGCAACCAGGGAGGCATGACCGTTTTCTTACGGACCGCGGCGGATTCCAATGCGATCTTTACGATCCTGCGGGCAAAGATCCGCGAGCTGGACGCGAGCTTGCCCCTGCAGGGAATGCGCACGGTCCAGGAGGATCTCAACGATACACTCGTGACTGAGCGAATGACCGCGAACCTCTCCGCGGTCTTCGGATTCCTGGCGACTCTGCTCGCCATCATCGGACTCTACGGCGTGATGGCGTACTCGGTGGCGCGGCGCACGCGGGAGATCGGCATCCGCATGGCGCTCGGCGCTTTGGAAGGCAGCGTCGTTTGGATGGTGATGAAGGAAGTGTTGTTGCTGGTCGTCCTCGGCGTGATGGTTGCGCTTCCGGCCGCGTTTGGTCTTACCCGCCTGATCCGCGCGCAGCTTTACGGCGTCACGCCCAACGATCCCTGGACCATGGCGCTGGCGACCATCGGATTGACGCTGGTCGCATGTGCGGCAGGTTACGTTCCGGCCCTTCGAGCCAGCCGCGTGGATCCTATCCGTGCGCTACGGTACGAGTGATCGTCCGGAGGCACGAGCACCAATCGATCCCTTACTTCAGCGCAAGAAATCTCTGCACTCGCTCGCCGGCGAAAACTTCTCCGGTGTAGATGTTGCCCTTGGAGTCAACGGCGATCATGTGCAGACCATAGAACTGTCCGCCGTTATCGCCCATGCTGCCCATCTGCCCGATCACCTTGCCGTCCTCGCGATTCATGAACCAGATGTGGTTATTCGTGAGATCGGAAATGTATAAGAGCCGCTGCTGCTTGTCGGGCGAGAACATCACGCCGCCGGTGGAACCACCCACGCCCGTCATCGGCGCGAGGATAAATTCCTTCACGAACTTGCCTTGCTTCGTAGTGACGTGGATGCGATTCGCGTTGCGATCCGCCGCGTAGACCAATCCGTCGTTCGAGATGTTCAACGTCAGGTGTCCCCGGAACTCCTTGGGCATGGGCCCGCCGGGAGTGTAGGCGCGATCCGCATCGCTGGTGCTGATTTCCGAGAGTGCGTGCCCATACGCGCCCCAGCCACGCTTGAACTGGAACGTATCCAGGTCGAACACCATCACGCGCCCGCCCAGATAGCTGTCGGCGGCGTAGAGTTCGCGAGCCGGTTCATCCAGCCGGATCTCCTCGAGCCCTCCCACGATCATCGGCGTCGTCGGAGGATACTTGACGCGGAAGGCCGCTGTATTGGGCGCTGCCTTGGCCTGACCGCGCCCGCCCGGAGGCGTGAGGAAACCCGCAACCGGTCCCGCGCTTCCTCGTCCCGGCGTGCGAGGAGGCAGCGTAGGCTCGGCAGCACCCGTCGTGCCGCCGGTTTCCGTCTCAGGCGCGCGAGGCACTGCGGCGACCACCTTACCCGTCTTCGGATCGTATTTCCGCACGGTGTTCTGTCCGATGTAGACAAATCCCTGCCTGTCCACGGCCATGCCGTGTCCCTGCGGAGCATCGAACGACCCGATGACGTTGCCGTTCTTATCGATGTGGATCATCGCGGGAGGCCGAACGCAGCAATCGGCCAGCGGAGGAGTCAGTTCCGCCTCAAGCTCGATATCGGTCAGATCGTTGGGACGGTTCAGCACCCAGACGTTGTCATCTTTGTCGACGGCGAGCCCGGTGACGCCACCCAGCTTCCACTTGTTCGGCAGCGGCTTGGGCCAGTCCGGATCGAACTTGAATTTCGGCGATCCTTTTTCCTGGGCGCTCAGCGACACCCCTAAGAGCAGCAAGCCGAGGCTCGCGAGAACTACGAGTACAGTCCCTTTGCTGAGCATGAGCTCCCTCCTCAGTCCCACGCTTATCATAGAGGAAACAGCAGGCGGCATATGAACGACATCCCTCCCTCGACAAAAGGCCGTGCCCGCCGCGTCAGGAAGAACTTGCGGCAAGGGATGGGACTGGCCTGGAGCGCCTCGCCGAACTCGCTGATCCGATACTCCATCCTGGGGATGCTGAGCGCCGCGATGCCGCCCATCGCTGTGTATCTGGGCGCCGCCCTGGTCAATCGAATCGCCGAAGCGCGCCTGCGATCGCTTCAGTTGAGCGACCTGATCCCGATTCTGCTTGGATTGTGGCTCGCGACCGCCGTCCAGCGAGCCGTCGGCGCTTACATGGGCTACGGACGGAACCTGTTCGTCCGGCGCGTGCAGCTCGAAGCCGAGCGGCGATTGCTCGCGCAGGCTTCCAAGGTCGACCTCGGCCACTTCGACAATTCTGACTGGCATGATCGTCTGGCGCGGGCGAAGCGCGACGTTTCCTGGCGGCCTGGCGATCTCACATGGTCCGTGCTCGGGCTCTCCGGAAACCTGGTGACCGTGATCCTGATGGCGGGACTTCTGGCGAGCCTGCACTGGGTCCTGGTGGTGCTCGCGCTGGCCGCGGCCGTATTGTCGCTCGCGCTCGAGCGCCGCGTAACCTCTCAACTTTACGAATACTTCTACAAGGAAACTCCCGAAGAGCGAGAGCGCGAATATCTGGGCGATCTCCTCGTCCAACCCCGATCCACCAAGGAGATCCGCGCGTACGTTCTCGCCGACTACCTGCTGGGCAGGCACACGCGCCTCTCCGAGGAGCTGTTTAAGAAGCGCGAGCTCATGTACCGGTCGGCGACCCGCATCTCGATGCTCACCGGGTTGGTGGGCGGAACCACGCTCGCGCTCGCATACGTATTTCTCGCGATTCGTGGAGTGGCCGGGACCATCGACCCCGGCGGCGTGGTGCTGGTGATCGGCGCGTTCACCGCAGTTTCGGGAACGCTGGGGCAGATTTCGAGCACGTTCGTGGCAGTGGACCAGCACACCACGTTTCTCGAAGACTACTTCTCGTTCCTGGCCATCGGATCGCTGCTGCCCGTGCCTGTGAACCCGCATTCGGAAGCCGTGTTGCACAACGCGATCAACAGCCCGGATGCGAATCAAGGGATCGAGTTTGAGAATGTCTCCTTCACCTATCCCGGCGGGACCAGCCCGGCCGTGGAGGGCTTGAACCTGCACATCCGGAAGGGCGAGCTGATCGCTCTGGTCGGGGAGAACGGTGCGGGCAAGAGTACGCTGGTCCGCCTCCTGCTCCGCTTCTACGATCCCGACAAAGGGTCGATCCGCGTGGGCGGCCTCGATCTCAAGGATCTCGACCCGGCGGTTCTTCGCAGCCGCATCGGCGTGCTCTTTCAGGACTACGCCAGCTACGAGCTGTCGGTGCGGGAAAACGTCGTCATGGGCAGACCGAATGGAGACGTTCACAATCAGGCGAATGACCAGCGCGTCATGGAGGCGCTCCGCGACGCCCGCAGCGACTGGCTGTTGAAGAAGATGCCCAAGGGTCTCGACGCCAAGGTCGGGCGGCTCTTCGAGGGCGGGCACGACCTGTCGGGCGGTGAGTGGCAGAGGCTGGCGCTGGCGCGCATCATGTACCGCGATGCCGACATCTGGATTCTGGACGAGCCGACGGCTTCGCTCGACCCCGAGGCGGAAGCCGCGATTTTCGCCGAGCTCAAAGAGAATCTCAAGGGCCGAATCGGCATCGTGATCTCGCACCGTTTTTCGACCGTGCGCATCGCCGACCGCATCGCGGTCATCGCGGACGGGCACGTTACCGAGCTCGGCACGCATCAGGAATTGCTTCGGGCCGGCGGCCGCTACGCGCAGCTCTTCGAATTGCAGGCCGCTGGATATCGCTAGAAGGCTGCTAAAAAAAAACGTCGTCCAGAACGCGCTAAAATTGGTCCACGTGGCGGGCTGGCGGAACTGGCAGACGCAGACGGCTCAAAATCGTCCGACCGCAAGGTCATGGGGGTTCAAGTCCCTCGCCCGCTACCACGAAACTACTTCTTCTGATTCGCCGCCGGAGACTTCGGCGACGCCGGCTGCTCCTTGAGCTGGTCTTCCGGAATCGGCTCGATATCGCCAAATGTGATGCTCGCCTCGGCTCCGAACTTCCGGTACATCCTGTAATCGGCGCGATTGGTGGTTTCGGCCCTAGTCTCCTTCGAATTGATCTCGAAGTGGTACGGCAGCACGTATTCCTGATCGGCGATCTTCGTCGGGCTGTAATCCAGTGTCAGCGATACCTCGCGAACAGGAAAGTCTGCCGGAATACCCGACGTCAACATGGTGATTCGCATCACTGCTTTGGACTGCACGTCGCTGTAGATCAATCCCTTGTATGCGGCCGTGTATTCGCGCTTCGATTCGCCGTGGTACATGCTGTAGCCCTTGGATTGCGGCACTGAGTAAGCGAACACGTACATCGGTTTGCCACGCAGCGTCGCCCAGTGATCCCAGCGGAAGTCGGCTCCCGATTCGGGATCGAAAATGTTGAACAGCATGCTGCCGAATTCTCCCGAGGTGACCACGCCGCCCAGTTGCTCATGCTTCAGGTTGGGCTCGGATTTGCCGTTGACCGCCTCGACCTTATAGCTCTCCTTGCCGTCGGCGAACGTCAGGAGCTCCTGAATCTGGTCGCCTTGCGGAACGTAGCCGCGCTCGGTTGGTTCGATTCGCCGGCGGGTGGTTTGCACGCACACATAGTTGGGCAGGCTCTTGGTGTAGTTGAGAGCATATTCCCTCATCGCGGCGAGGATCGCCTTCAGCTCGCCGGGTTCAGGCGCCGGCCTGACGGGCGGAGGCGGTGGCGGCGGGGGAGCGGCTGCCAGGCCCACGGAATCTTCGCTTAGTTTCCGAAGCGCCTGCAGGGTTCGCACGCCCGCGCCGCGGCCCTGAAGATTTTCAACCTCGCGAGGTTCGAGCCTCTGTGTCAGCTTAATCCCCCGCAGGTACTCGGCGGTGGCGCGGTCGTCGCCTTTGAGCTTGATCTGGGAATCGACAAATTCGATGACCTGCGCCGCGGTCCAGGCCTTCTGGGGCAGGGCGGGCGACGCGGTAAAGAAAAGGGCGAGGAAGAAGGCCGCGCAGACCAACCCGAATTTTGCCTTCATGAGGTACCGTCCTCGTTTCTGCCCCCATTATCGTACGAGGCGCGGCGAGGACCCTGCATTCCGGGCGGATGCGGCGATAAATGACGAGGAGAGCGCCGGGTTTGCTAGTTGCCTCTGGCTTGCATCAGCACGGAGGCGGCCTTCGAGAAAATCTGGCTGATATCGACGGCGTAAACCGGCATGATCGCCACGGCGGTTACAGCGACAAATCCCGCCATGAGCGCGTACTCAATCAGGTCTTGTCCGGACTGTTGCTGCCACAGTGTCCGCATCAATTCTTGAATAACAGGTCTCATGCGATTCCTCTCACTGAAACAACGGCGATCGCCGTCTAGGGTCATGATCGCCGATTTTGAGGCATGGAGGGAAGTCGTTTGGACCCCGTAATTTCAATGGATTCACACGGAGGCGACCCCCTGAGAAAACCTTAGTACGGGGGTACAAAGGTCACGACGGCTGTGGTTATCACCCCTAACACATTGACTTGCCTGAGGATCCTTTTGCGTTCGCACTTCCAGCCTGTCCTCTTCCAGCGAGGATGCTCTTTGTGATAACTTGCCTACAGTGCCCAATTCACCGTCGGAAGTACGCAGAGTTTTGGTGGTCGACGATGAACCCGCGATTCGAGCATTGCTGGTCGAAGTTCTCAGCAATTCGGGCTTTGAAACCTTCACCGCCTCGGATGGCCGGCAGGCAAGAGAGCGTCTGCTTACGAATCCCGCCGACCTGATCATCACCGACCTGGCCATGGAAGGCGAGGAGGGCATGCAACTGATCAGGACTCTTCGCAAGGAGAATCCGCGGCTCAAGATCATCGCCATAACCGGCACGTTCAGCACGGAAATCCTGAACGTGGCGAAGGCTCTGGGCGCCAACGCGACGCTCACCAAGCCCGTTTCCCAGGCGACTCTTCTCCAGACCATCGAAAACCTTTAGCGGCCCACAGCCGTTTTCAAGATCCGAAAACTAAGGTTCTCTCCGCCGCGGGCCGATTATATCCGTGGATTTGACCGGCGTTTCCGGGAAACTGGAAAAACAAACCGCGCTATATGCTCAAGGATATTCTCAAGAAGAGCAAAATCCTGATCGTGGACGATCAGCCGGCCATTTCCGAACTGCTCGCGGCCACTTTGCGGGAGAGCGGCTTCCTCGGCATCCAACAACTCAACGACGCTCGCCTGGTGCTGCCCCTTTTCGAGGACTTCAAGCCTGACCTGGTGATGCTCGATCTGCGCATGCCGCACATCGACGGGCTTTCCCTGATGAAGCAGTTGCGCAGCCAGATTCCTGAGGGAACCTATCTGCCCTTCGTGATGGTCACGGGGGACCTTGCGCAGAAAAAACGGCAGGAGGCGCTGTCTTTGGGCGCCAAGGACTTCCTGACCAAACCCGTGAATCCTTCCGAAGCGGTGCTTCGAATTTATAACCTGCTCGAAACCCGATTTCTGTATCTTCAGCTCGAGGAGCACAATCGCGAACTGGACGCGCGCATTCGGGAACGTACACACGAGCTGGAGTTGGCCCAGGCCGAAATGCTCAGGCACCTGGCGCTGGCAGCCGACTATCGGGACGATCTCACCGGACTGCACGCGCAGAGGGTGGGGCTGCTCGCCGCTATGCTGGCCGAGAAGGTCGGCGTGCCTCCCGAGGAAGTGAAACTGATCCGCGGAGCGGCGCCATTACACGATCTCGGCAAGATCGGAATTCCCGACCATATTCTGCTCAAGAAGGACAAACTCACCCCGCAGGAATTTGAGGTGGTGAAAACGCACACCAGCATCGGCGGGACCATTCTCACGGGCAGCAGTTTTCCGCTTCTGAAGGTCGCCGAACAGATCGCCCGGTACCATCATGAACACTGGGACGGATCCGGCTACATGTCGATCAAGGGTGAAAACATTCCCTTGCCCGCGCGTGTCACGGCGCTGGCCGACACCTTCGATATTCTTCTTCACGACCGGCCTTACAAGCCCGCCGGATCGCTCGAGGATGCATTCGCCGAAATCAGCAAAGAACGCGGCCGCCAGTTCGATCCCGCGCTGGTGGACGCCCTGCTGCAGCTCGCAGCGTCCCGCGATCTGCTCAATCTGGACCAGGCCCTGGAGATGGAGCCGCGGGTGGCGATGGGCAACCAGGCGATAAGCCCGGTCGCCGAGCGATATCCTAAAGCTATCGCCGATGCACTTCCTGCTGCTCTATGACGTGGTGGACGATTATGTCGACCGGCGCGGTCCCTATCGCGCAGAGCATCTCACTCTGGTAAAGAAAGCCCACGACCGCGGCGAACTGGTGATGGCCGGAGCCCTCGCGGATCCCGCCGATGGCGCGGTCCTGGTGTTTCGCGGCCCTTCGCCCCAACCTGCCGAATCATTTGCCGAAGCCGATCCTTACGTTGTCAACGGCCTGGTGAAACGCTGGCGGGTTCGCCCCTGGAACACCGTGGTGGGCGATGGAGCCTAACTACCGTTATGACTCGCTCGACTGACGCGCTGTTCCGGCCATTTTCTTTCAAAGGCATCACTCTGCCGAACCGCATCGTCATGGCCCCGATGACGCGTTCGCTATCGCCTAGCGGAATACCGGGCGAAGACGTCGCTGCCTACTACCGGCGCCGCGCCGAAAGCGGCGTGGGCCTGATCGTCACCGAGGGAACCTATCCGCCGCATCCCAGTGCAGGGTTCGATCCAAACGTTCCTCGTTTCTATGGCCAGGAGTCCCTCATGGGCTGGAGCCGGGTTCTGGATCAGGTGCATGGCGCAGGCGGCCACATTTTTCCGCAGCTCTGGCACCTCGGCCTGCAAGTTTCGAGCGGCCCGCCGCTAGGGGACGGCCAGCATCCCGTTGGTCCGTCCGGCGAATACGCCATGACGCAGAAGGATATCGATGCGGCGATCGACGCCTACGCGCAGGCCGCCCGATCGGCGCAGGAACTCGGCTTCGACGGCGTCGAGCTGCATGGAGCCCACGGCTACCTGATCGACCAGTTTTTTTGGGAGAAAACCAATCGGCGAACCGATCAGTACGGCGGCGATCTGGTCGCGCGAACCCGTTTCGCCACGGAGGTGATCCGGGAAGTCCGGCGGCGTGTCGGGCCGGAGTTCCCCGTGGTCCTGCGCTTTTCACAATGGAAACTCGACGACTATGACGCGAAGCTCGCCCGCACGCCCCGGGAGCTCGAACAGTTTCTGAATCCGCTGGTCGAAGCCGGCGTGGATCTCCTGCATTGCTCGACCCGGCGCTTCTGGGAGCCGGAATTCGAAGGGAGCAATCTCAATCTTGCGGGATGGGCGAAGAAGTTGACCGGCAAGCCGACCGTCACGGTGGGTTCGATCACGCTGGGCGCGGACGTGATGAGTTCATTCCGCTCCCCGGATCAGGTGACCTGCACCGGCATCGACGACTTGCTCGACCGGCTGGAGCGCGGCGAGTTCGACCTGGTGGCGGTGGGCCGTGCTCTGATCGCGAATCCGGATTGGGCGGTTAAGGTGAAGGCAGGCGCACTCGCCGATTTGCGTCCATTCGACCGCAGCATCCTAACGACGCTTTTCTAGTCACTCATCCCGAAGCACCTGCATCGGCTCCAGCAACGCGGCTCGAATCGCCGGGATCAGCGACGCCACCGCCGCCACCGCCATCGTGAAACAGATGACCGTTGCCAGCGTGAACGGATCCGTCGGCGACACGCCGTACAGCATTCCCGCCAGGAGCCTGGTGAAAGCCAGAGACAACCCCAGCCCCGCGAGCGCGGCCAACGTCGTCACCGCGAGACCTTGATTCAGAAACTTCCGCACAATCTGACCACGCAGCGCGCCCAGCGCCAGCCGGAGCCCGACCTCGCGGCGGCGCGTATTCGCCAGGTAGCTCAGCGTGCCGTAGAGACCTATGCAGGCAAGCGAGACCGCTGTCAGCGCGAAGAAAGAAAGCAGCACGGTTCGCAAACGATTCTCGGCGAATGCTTCGCTCAAATGCTCTTCGAGCGGCGTGACTTCGAATACCGCGCGGTTGGGTTCGATTTCGTGAATCTTGCGCCGGATCGTTTCCGTCATCGCCGCAGGATTCCCTCGCGTGCGCATCAGAAAGACTTTCCAGCACATTGGGATCCTAAGCTTAGAATTCCACGTGGACAAGTTGTCGCG